>OLIA01000005.1_pt1 | contig 206785 bp, 170 predicted proteins | sample 1609621 | NCBI WGS metagenome assembly OLIA01 (sample SAMEA4350112, study PRJEB24818) | metagenome | biome: human; feature: gut; material: faeces | place: Denmark | collected 2013-09
TCTGAGGCAGCACCTGGCACGGCTGGGACGGAAGTCGCTGTCGTTCTCAAAATCGGTGGAGCTGCATGACAAAGTCATCGGGCATTATCTGAACATAAAACACTATCAATAAGTTGGAGTCATTACCGAACCTGTAAATTGTATTTTCCGGGCTCAACATACCCCTGGCTGGAAAAACGCTTCAGATCAATTTTTGTGTCGCCTTTTAATTCCAGAAAACGGGAATCAAACTGAATGTCGTCTTCAGCCCAGACACTGCTATAACTCCCTGACATTGCCAGCGCAATGCACCACGGAAGAATCCGTAATCGAAAAAGAGAATGGTCAGGCATACACGTTTTTATCCGTTTTTATTCTTGTTCGGTCAAAATCCATTTAAATACCCCATAGCAGTGTCGCTATGGGGGTATGCCTTACAGGTAAGTAATCTGGAAGGTGGTATTTGCTTCGAAATTACCCAGATCTGGCGCATCAGCTGCGCCGACCAGCCAGGCTTTAAAGTTCAGAGTCTGCTTCGCTTTGCCTTTATTAGTGGCAGTATCTTTCACGATTTTCTGGTCAATACCCATGCCGCTTTTGTAAGAGGTACCCAGAGAGTCACCGATCGCCAGGCTAACATTGTTAAATGCCGCACCGGTATCGGTATTGAAAATGGTGTAATAATTGCCGCTATTTGCAGAAGAAACGGTACCAGTAAAGGTAGTGGTCATTGTTTCCTGAGTATCAAATACGCAATCTTGCAGGCGAATCTGGAAATTTTTCGGCGTGGTGGTGCCGTTATTTTTCAGTTTTTCGGCACCGATATCACCCATATCAACTTCCAGTTTGTGATCGTCCGGAACGATAGAACACACTGAGTCTTCAATGGTGCCGTAAAAACGTGCAGTACCGTTGTTACCCGCAGCGATTGTTGCCGTAGAGGTGAACGCGCCCATCACCATTGCCGCAGCAATAGCTGTTTTAACAAACTTACTCATTATTTGTCCTTAAACTATAAATAATTAAAATATAAACATTGCAATACATTGATTCAGTCAATAGCCAATGTTTATACCCAGCCATTGAATACGGCATGCGATCCAAAAAAACAGGTCGTAAAAAATGTATTCGTTGGTGTGGGGTCGAATAGTGATGTTTTCACTCCCCTGATTCAATTTAATTTTACTAATGAGTAAATGTAGATTTAATTAATATATTGATAGGGGAAAGATTATCTTAAGGATCTTCTAAAAAAACACGAAATATATATTTAGAAAAAACAGGAAGCATATCAACAATGAATGCCAATAGCTTAAAAAACAAACAATGAACATATAATGCGATTGGCATTAACCCGCTTTTGTCGATATAATATATAAACACTATAGCCAGAATTTAATCAAGTTTCAATTACGTCCTGCCTGATTATTCAACTCTATTTTCTCCATTATCTGTATTAATAAATGATAATGAGTGTCAAACAGACATTATTCATTTCAACATGTAACTTTGGGCAAAATCAAGATACGCGCAGAAGAATACTTTCCGAATGAAAGTTAAAGGTGTTTTATTTATAGATGGGGAGAGTCTTCGATAGTAGTGAGGTTGACAGATATCCGCTGCCTGATGAGCAATTATGCCCAATGAATCTACCTCATTGGGCATAATTTGGAACTCATCAGATAGCTTTTGCCATCTTCAGATTACACGGGCTCATCTGCCAGTTGAATGTGCCGTTTCCGCTTTCATCAAGCGTTACGCTGGCAATGGCCGAGGTGGTAAACATAGGCGGCGTTTCGCCCGGACATAACTCGGCAACCAGATACCCGACTAACGGTAAGTGAGAGATCACCAGTACCGAAGCAACACCTTCATTGGTCAACGCCTGTAAATAGGCACTGACCAGACCAACATCGCCGCAGGGCGTTAACTCCGGCAGAACTTCTGCACTGGAAGGCAGGTTCAGACAATCCCCTACTTCTTCCAGTGTTTGCTCGGCTCGCAGGAACGGGCTCACCAGAACGCGTTCGATTTCCACTTTTTGACCTTTCAGCCAGTTCGCCATCAGGCGAGATTCGTCACAACCATTAGTGGTCAGAGGACGAACGGAATCACTGGCGGCATCGAGGGCTGCGTCGCCGTGACGCATGATAAAAACTTGCATATTGCACCGCTTTTGTTAACCAGATTCGCCCGTTTTCTTTCATCTGAAACCAGAGAAAGAAAACGGTGGCCGGCATTGTGCCTTATCCATTCACCGAATGAAACGCTGTTTTTTACCTCAATGGCGTAAGTATAGTCAATATGCGTTTACATTTTGACCAACACTCCGCCATTCAGCGCGGATTCATATAGCTTTGACCTTCTTATTGCAGGTCAGTTGCAGTTGTTTTCCAAAAACTTTCCCCACGCGCGCCCATCTCGACCAAACGCTCGCAAGGGGTAAAACGGGAACCATACTGCGTGGCAAGTCGTTGCATTATTGCAACCACTTCGCCCGCGCCGAGAGAATCGATATAGCGGAACGGTCCACCGAGAAATGGCGGAAAACCAATGCCAAATACCGCGCCAATATCCCCGTCACGCACGCTACGGATAACCTGCTCATCAACACAACGTACTGCTTCATTCAGCATCAACATCACACACCGTTCAGCAACCTGCGGTGCGGAGATTCGCCCCTGCCCTTGTGTGCCAATCAGCGGGTAAATGGCGGGATCGACCTGTTTTTTGCTTTTACGCCCTTTCTGACCATAAAGATAGAAACCCCGGCCATTTTTTCTGCCTTTGCGATCGTCGTTCAAAATTGAAGAAACAACATTTGCAGGCGCGCTAAAACGTTCTCCATAAGCGGCTTCCAGTACAGGAATAATTTTAGTCCCGGTGTCGATTCCTACCTCATCCAAAAGTTGGATTGGGCCTACCGGAAAACCAAATTTCACTAGCGCGGCATCAATGTGCTCTACCCGTTCACCTTGGGTCAACATGCGGATAGCTTCATTAATGTAAGGCGCTAAGATGCGATTGACGTAAAAACCGGCTTTGTCACGCACGACAATTGGCGTTTTACCCTGTTTTTTCGCCAGTTTTACTGTGGTAGCGATGGTTTGCGCCGATGTCCCCGCATGAGGAATAATCTCCACCAGCGGCATTTTTTCCACCGGACTGAAGAAATGCAGGCCAATAACTTGCTCAGGTCGCGCGGCGTGAGCGGCGATATCACCAATCGGTAGAGATGACGTATTCGAAGCAAAGATGGTATGAGCGGCGCAATTTTGCTCCACTTCCGTCACCATCTGTTGTTTTAATTCGAGATTTTCAAACACCGCTTCAATAATCAGATCGCGATGGGCAAAGCCGCGATAGTCCGTCGTTCCGGAGATTAATGCCAGCTGTTTGTCACGTTCGCTGGCTTTGAGATGACGACGGCGAACTTTGCCCTCCAGCTGATCCCAACTGTACTTCAGCGCATGATTTATGCCCTGCGGGTTGATATCTTTAATTCTGACCGGAAGCCCCGCTTTACAAGCAGTGACATAAGCAATACCGCCGCCCATCAAGCCACCACCTAAAATTCCCACGCTGTTTAATGGCGCAGGCGGTGCATCACTACCGGGATCTTTCTTCACGTCCGTACTGGCAAAAAAGATACTACGCAGAGCCTGCGATTGCGGCGTCATCGCCAGTTCGCCAAAGGCGCGAGCTTCAGCGTCATAGCCGCTGCTGGTGCCCTGCGCTAATCCCGTTTCAACAACCTCCAGGATGCGTTCTGTCGCCGGATAATTGCCTTGAGTTTTGTGTTCTGTTTTCTTGCCGACCATTTTGAACAGCAGCGCACGACCTAACGGCCCCGCCAGAATACGCTCGCGTACAGGTAGAGGGCGGGAAGATGGGCGATCCTTCTTCGCCAGCTCAACAGCGGCTTCCAGCAAAATGGAGTGCGGAACAACGTCATCCACCAGCCCCAGCTTTAATGCCTGTTTCGCCCGAAGTTGTTTTCCGGTGAGAATCATCTCTAATGCTGTACTGACGCCTATCAGACGCGGTAAACGCTGGGTGCCGCCTGAACCGGGTAACAATCCAAGTTGTACTTCAGGCAAACCGAGCACCGTTTTAGGATCGTCAGTACAAACGCGACCGTGGCACGCCAGCGCCAACTCCAGCCCACCACCCAGGCAAGCGCCATGAATAGCCGCGATAACCGGAATGGGCAAAGCATGAATCTCCGCCATCAACTGTTGGCCCTGCCGCGCCAGAGCTTCCGCTTCTTGCGCCGTTTTGCAGTTGCCGATCATGTTGATGTCTGCTCCGGCGATAAAATTGTCCGGTTTCGCGGAGATAAACACCACGCCGCGCAACTCTTTGTTTTCACGGAGTTGCTTAATAATGGCGCGCACCTGCGAGGCAAATTCCGCCTTCAGGGTATTCATTTTCTCATCCGGTACGTCGATGGTGATGATAGCAATGTTGTCCAGACGAACATTAAGAGTAAACGCTGATGCCATTTCCATTATTCCGCCTCCAGAACCATTGCCGCGCCAAGCCCACCGGCAGCACAGGCGGTAACTAAACCAAATCCACCGCCGCGACGGCGAAGTTCATGCAATGTCTGGGTAATCATCCGTGCGCCGGTCGCCGCGAAGGGATGTCCGTAAGCAATCGAACCGCCAAGCACGTTAAATTTGCTATCGTCCACTTCGCCAGTGGCATGTGCACGCCCCAGTACATCACGAGCAAAACGTTCACTACCCAGCAACTGAATATTCGCCAGCGTCTGAGCTGCAAAGGCTTCGTGCATATCGATCAATGTCAGATCGCTCATCGTCAAACCGGCACGCTCCAGCGCCAGCGGTGTTGACCAGGCTGGACCGAGCAACATGTCCTGCCAGACATCAATCGCAGTAAATGCGTAGCTGCGCAGATACCCCAGCGGCACCAGCCCTAATTCTTTCGCCCGGGATTCAGTCATCAGGATCACCGCTGCCGCGCCATCGGTCAGCGGCGTACTGTTTGCCGCCGTTACCGTTCCGTGTTTGCGATCAAACGCCGGGCGCAGCTTTGCGTAATCGGCAAGCGAGGAATTACCGCGAATATTGTTGTCTTCGACAAGCGGTTGTTTATAAGGAGGGATAAAGGCAGTCATCACCTCTTCTTTGAGTTTTCCGTCTGACCATGCCTGAGCGGCACGCTGATGCGAACGGTGCGCTAATGCATCTTGCTGTTCTCGGGTGATGCCGTAGGTTTTCGCCATTTGCTCTGCGGTGTCGCCCATCCGCAAGCCGGTAGAATATTCTGCTACCGCAGGCGGTACGGGCATTAAGTCGCGCAAACGCAGGCGAGAGAAGAGTTTCAGTCGCTGGCTCATGGTTCGAGCTTTGTTGACATCAACCAGCACGCGCGCCAGTTTTTTACTGACGCCAATTGGCAATACCGAAGAGGAATCTGCCCCACCGGCAATCCCCGCTCGGATAGTTCCCGCCATCAGGCTTTCTGCGACGTTTGCAACTGCCTGGAAACTGGTAGCGCAAGCGCGGCTGACGCTGTAAGCATCGGTATGCACATTCATTCCCGTACCGAGAACAATTTCACGCGCAATGTTGGGGGCTTCTGGCATTTGTACGACCTGACCAAAGACCAGTTGTTCAATCACTTCAGCGGGGATCTCGCTGCGTGCCAGCAGTTCGCCTACCACCATCTTCCCTAAATCAACCGCGGGAATGCCATGAAAAGCCGTCGCCTGACGGGCAAAAGGCGTACGTAAACCGCTAACAATGGCGATACGATCGCCCTGGCGGGTAACCAGCGGTAAAACCTGACCCATAACACTCCCCTGTAAAAAAATAAATAAAGTGGTCTGACCTGATCATAGTCTTAACCATTTTTTTACATTTAGCCAAGTGGAGAAAAGGGAAAGTGGGAGCTATGACACAGAGAGAAAAGAAGAAGAGAAAAGAAAACGCCCCTGCCAGCAACTGATAGGGGCGTACGTACCCGAGAGGAATTAACGCAGACCCAGCTGGAAAATCAGCATTTCAGCTTCGCAGGCAAAAGTGAAATCGATATCCAGGCGCACACCGTCAGACTCTTCAGTGAAAGTCGGGGTGATTTTGCAAGGTTCAGATTCCACGCTACGGGCTTTCTCAGTCAGCGCCGCCAGCGTTTGTTCTGCTTCTGCGCGGTTTGCAAACACGCGGCTGTAAGACGCGGTGCAGTCGGAGTTGTCCATAATGGTGCCAACATCCATACAGCAGCAAACCGGGGTTTCATCAGCACTACATTTACTCATCGTTGATTTCCTCTGTATGTGCACCCAAGGTGCCAGATAAACGTTGTGGATATTTTACGCTTCCGGAAAGTGCTGCTCCAGTTGTTAATTCTGCAAAATCGGATAAGTGACCGAAATCACACTTAAAAATGATCTAAAACAAAATTCACCCGAATCCATGAGTGCGCCACCTCCAAATTTTGCCAGCTGGATCGCGTTTCTTAGATCATATTTGAAAAAAGATAGAAACATACTTGCAACATTCCAGCTGGTCCGACCTATACTCTCGCCACTGGTCTGATTTCTAAGATGTACCTCAGACCCTACACTTCGCGCTCCTGTTACAGCACGTAACATAGTTTGTATAAAAATAAATCATTGAGGTTATGGTCATGAGCCAGAAAACCCTGTTTACAAAGTCTGCTCTCGCAGTCGCAGGGCACTTATCTCCACCCAGGCCTGGTCGGCAGGCTTTCAGTTAAACGAATTTTCTTCCTCTGGCCTGGGCCGGGCTTATTCAGGGGAAGGCGCAATTGCCGATGATGCAGGTAACGTCAGCCGTAACCCCGCATTGATTACTATGTTTGACCGCCCGACATTTTCTGCGGGTGCGGTTTATATTGACCCGGATGTAGATATTTCTGGGCGTTCCGATTTAACGGGCCAGCGTGCTGATGCAGATAATATTGCACCAACTGCGTGGGTGCCTAACCTGCATTTCGTAGCACCTATTAACGATCAGTTTGGTTGGGGGGCTTCTATTACCTCAAACTATGGTCTGGCCACGGAGTTTAATGATAACTACGCTGCTGGTATCTATGGCGGTAAAACCGATCTTCAAACAATAAACCTTAACCTTAGCGGAGCTTACCGCCTTAACAATAGCTGGAGTTTTGGTCTTGGTTTTGATGCTGTATACGCTAAGGCGAAAATTGAGCGTTACGCCGGTTCGCTGGGGCCTTTGTTGTCTCAACAGTTGATTGCCCAAGGTGTACCCGCTTCACTAACCAATGGTATTAATACCCCGGACTCTCAAATTGCTCATCTGAAAGGTGACGAATGGGGCTTTGGCTGGAACGCGGGTATTCTTTATGAACTGGATAAAGATAACCGTTGGGGCCTAACCTATCGTTCAGAAGTTAAAATCGACTTCGAAGGGGATTACAAAAGTTCCATTAACCCAAATCTGAACAACATTTTGGGTAGCATGGGTTTACCGTATGGCACAATGGGTGCAACCCAAAATGGATCCTTGACGCTGAATTTACCTGAGATGTGGGAGATTTCTGGTTATAACCGTGTTGCGCCTCAGTGGGCAATTCACTACAGCATGGCCTATACCAGTTGGAGCCAGTTCCAGGAGTTGAAAGCAAAAGGCGATAGTGGTCAGACTCTGTTCTATAAAGATGAAGGATTCCGTGACGCATATCGTATCGCGTTGGGTACAACCTACTATTACGATAAAAACTGGACCTTCCGTACCGGTATCGCCTATGACGATAGCCCAGTTCCGGCCGATAAACGTTCTATTTCTATTCCTGACCAGGATCGCTTGTGGTTAAGTGCTGGGTTAACCTACGCATTTAATGAAGATGCATCCATTGACGTTGGTGCATCTTATATGCACGGTCAGAATGTGAAGTTTACTGAAGGTGAAGGACCGGCAGCTTATTCCTTCGAGTCTGAAGGTAAAGCCTGGCTGTTCGGTACTAACTTTAACTACGCGTTCTGATAACGCGTTCGCCTGGATAAAGTCACCTGCATAGCAGGTGGCTTTAACTCCCCCACTTCACCGAAAGTAGTTTCCTCATTGCTTGCCTCCTGAGTTTTGCAAACAGCCTGTTGGCAGCTTGCCCTATCAAATCAATAAGTGGTATCCACAGACAAACCTGAAGGGAAAGGCATATTTTCAGGCGTTCTGCTCGTCCTTCTCAAAGAGTTTACTTTTCTGCATTTCCAGGATACTCCCCCCCCCTGGCTATTGTGCGCTCATACACTCAAATTAAAGATAGGTTCTAAATAAATGAGCGTTTTTTGATAGTCTATTTCATTAGGTAATATATATTTGTAACAAATCAATCAAAATGGAATAAAATCATGCTACCATCTATTTCAATCAACAATACCAGCGCAGCTTACCCAGAATCCATCAATGAAAATAACAATGATGAAGTTAATGGATTAGTACAAGAGTTCAAAAACCTTTTTAATGGTAAGGAAGGAATAAGCACCTGTATTAAACATCTACTTGAGCTTATAAAAAACGCCATACGAGTAAACGACGATCCTTATAGATTTAATATTAATAATTCCTCAGTTACTTATATTGATATTGACTCCAATGATACAGACCATATTACTATTGGTATCGACAACCAAGAACCAATAGAATTACCTGCGAACTATAAAGACAAAGAACTCGTCCGTACTATCATTAATGACAACATAGTTGAGAAGACTCATGATATCAATAACAAGGAAATGATCTTCAGCGCATTAAAAGAAATATATGATGGAGATCCTGGTTTTATCTTCGATAAGATATCACACAAACTCAGACATACGGTAACGGAATTTGATGAGAGCGGGAAAAGCGAACCAACGGACTTATTTACCTGGTACGGTAAAGATAAAAAAGGCGACTCTCTCGCTATTGTAATTAAAAATAAAAACGGAAATGATTACTTATCTCTCGGTTACTACGATCAGGACGACTACCACATTCAAAGAGGAATTCGTATTAATGGTGATAGTCTCACCCAATATTGTAGTGAAAACGCCAGGAGTGCTTCAGCGTGGTTTGAAAGCAGTAAAGCTATCATGGCAGAATCATTTGCAACAGGTTCCGATCATCAGGTTATAAACGAGCTCAACGGGGAAAGACTGAGAGAACCTAACGAAGTTTTTAAACGTTTAGGTCGAGCAATAAGATATAATTTTCAAGTGGACGATGCAAAATTTAGACGCGATAATGTAAAAGAAATAATTTCTAATTTATTCGCTAACAAAGTTGACGTTGACCATCCTGAAAATAAATACAAAGACTTTAAGGATCTCGAAGATAACGTTGAAAAAAGACTTCAAAATCGCCAGGCGAAATATCAAAATGAAATTAATCAACTATCTGCGCCAGGTGTTAATTTTGATGATATTTAAAATTATTTTTCCAGTTTTTTGATTTTTCAACGCCTGAATATCGGAAATAGTCAGTGACGAACATCAGTATTTTTACATCATTACGTCCGGGTCATTGTCGGTTTATCTCCTTTTACTTGTGGTAATTGAGGGATAACAACAAAAAAGGTGAGTTTTGCGACTCACCTTTTTTATTTGTTTCTTATTCAGAATCAATATCTTTTAAATCATCCTGAATCGCTTGTGCGTTCGGATTTTCCTGCGGTTTGAGTTCGCCGCCATTAGCGATGAAATCATGACGCTGGAAGTACGCTTCGCGCACCATAATATAAGGATCGGACGACTGACGCAGCAGACCATCGGAATCCAACAACTGCGCACGAGTTTCTATCCCTTCAAGCGTCCATTTACCCACAGACATCGGCCAGGTCAGCCAGGAAAGAACCGGGTAAAGACCATCCGCCATATCACCACCGTCATCACGCAGCGTGAAGCTACCGTAGAACGGTAACTGAACGTAAGGCCCATAACCCACGCCATAATGACCAAGCGTACTACCGAAGCGGTGAGGTTCAGTCCGTTGCAGTTTCGGGTTCGCCATCCCTGCAACATCAATAAAACCGCCCATCCCCAAAATGGTGTTCAGGAAAAAGCGGGTAAAGTGGACCATCCCCTGATAAGGGTCGCCCTGCAAGAAGTAGTTAACCATCACCGCAGGTTCTTCAAGGTTGCCAGTAAAGTTGCTCAAACCGTTACGCGCCGGTTGCGGAACATAATCACGCCAGGCGACAGCGACCGGTCGAACAATATACGGGTCTAATACATTGAAGTTGAAGTTGTACATGGTGCGGTTGAACCCTTCTAACGGGTCAGAACGCCCTTGCTGATCTGTACCGGAACTCGCACACCCCACCAGAAGCGTAGTTCCCAGAGCAAGCGCCGACAGGCGAAGCTTCATAAATGTCTCCCTGTTTTTTTATGGCTTATGCAGTTTGCCATCCATGACGGAACGATACCGTATCCGCCTGTTTAGGTGTGGGCGATTGTAACAGCACGTCAACTGATGTCCAGACGCCCTGATTTGCTGATTTGATCATAGCCTGGTAATCGCCGCCCTGTAGGCTACTTGATTCTATAGAAACAGAAAAAGGCAAACGCAGCCTTTTCTACATTTTCAGAGTAACTCCCGTCAGTTGCGAGCAAAAAAGCCGCTACGCTTTAGCTATACGTGCTAATTCAAGAGAAGAGACCATGGACAACGACAAAATTGATCAACACAGCGACGAAATTGAAGTTGAGAGCGAAGAAAAAGAGCGCGGCAAAAAAATAGAAATAGATGAAGACCGACTCCCCTCCCGGGCGATGGCAATTCATGAGCATATCCGCCAGGATGGTGAAAAAGAGCTGGAACGCGACGCAGTGGCGCTACTGTGGTCAGCCATTGCGGCGGGTCTGTCGATGGGCGCTTCGTTACTGGCAAAAGGGATATTTCAAGTCGAACTGGAAGGTGTGCCGGGCAGCTTCTTGCTGGAGAATCTCGGTTATACCTTTGGTTTTATTATCGTCATTATGGCCCGCCAGCAATTATTTACCGAAAATACCGTGACTGCGGTACTACCCGTCATGCAAAAACCGACAATGAGCAACGTCGGCTTACTTATACGGTTATGGGGCGTCGTGCTGCTGGGTAATATTCTCGGGACAGGTATTGCGGCGTGGGCATTTGAATATATGCCTATCTTCAATGAAGAAACTCGCGATGCATTTGTCAAAATCGGCATGGATGTGATGAAGAACACCCCCAGCGAGATGTTTGCCAACGCGATCATTTCCGGCTGGCTGATCGCCACTATGGTTTGGATGTTTCCTGCAGCGGGTGCGGCAAAGATTGTGGTGATTATATTGATGACCTGGCTTATTGCCCTGGGTGACACCACCCATATCGTGGTCGGTTCTGTTGAAATCCTCTATCTGGTGTTTAACGGTACGCTGCACTGGAGCGATTTCATCTGGCCCTTCGCACTACCTACTTTAGCGGGGAACATCTGCGGCGGCACCTTTATCTTCGCGTTAATGAGTCATGCACAGATTCGTAACGACATGAGCAATAAGCGTAAAGCAGAAGCACGCCAAAAAGCAGAACGTGCGGAAAACATTAAGAAAAATTATAAAAACCCGGCATAAATGGCGAGGGTTTAAGCAATCGAGCGGCAGCGTACTTACCCCGCACTCCATTAGCGGGTATACTCATGCCGCATTGTCCTCTTAGTTAAATGGATATAACGAGCCCCTCCTAAGGGCTAATTGCAGGTTCGATTCCTGCAGGGGACACCATCCTTGTGTTTATCCCTAAAACCACATAAAAACCGTAAATTAAATTCGAACTAGCAGGCCGAATAAGGCACACCAGGAACTCGTGGTTTTATTCATTATGAAGTGGTTTTTACCTGTTCTCTTAGCCAGGTAATAAACGCTTCAATTTTTGGCCACTGCCTGCCCGGTAATGTGGTGATGTAATAATGCTGATGGCATTTCACCGTCATATCGCCAAACGGCGCGACGAGCTCACCACTGGCAAGCCTTTTTTGTACCAGGCGTTTTCTTCCCATCGCCACCCCAATATGATTCATCGCGGCAATAACAGCTAAATCAGAACGATCAAAGCCAATTCCAGAAGATGTCGGCAAATTAACCGCATAATGTTGCGCCCAACTATGCCATTCATCCGTACCGGAGTCGTTGCTCCATGCCTGTCTGTCATGGAGCAACGTACAGTGACACAGGTTAATTACCGTGTTGGTTAAAGCATGTCTTTGAGCGTATTCCGGGCTACATACTGGCAGGATTTCTTCATCCATCAGAAAGTGATGAGTGAGTTGCGCTGACGGCGCATCATCAAAGTAGATCGCCAAATCGATTCCGGCACGTTGCAGATTGACGTTGTCATTACCAGTGAGCACGGTGAGCGAAATAGACGGATACCGGCGTGTAAAGTCACCTAATGCGGGCACCAACCAGCATTGGGCGATAGAGGGCCGGGAATACAGAGTTAACGTTCCCGATAACTCCTGATTTTTGATATCAAGAATTTCCTGGTTCAGGGTATCCAGCGACGATTTTAGCGCCCAATAAACACGTTTCCCCTCGTGCGTTAATTCCACTTTGCGATGGGAACGAACAAACAACTGAATGCCCAATTCTTCTTCCAGCTGATTGATACGGTGACTTACCGCACTGGGGCTCAGCGACAATTCCTCTGCCGCCAGGGCGAAGGACTGATGCCTGGCAGCCACTTCAAAAGTATGCATTTTTGATAATTGCCAGCCGTTAAGCAGCCGATTTCTTATTTCACGAAGGGGTTCCATAATCACCTCATTTTTCGCTTAAGTGTAAAAAAATAGCGGCAAAATTTCAGCTATGAGATGAGCTAAAGTGAACCATATCTCAATTCACCTTCATTTTTAGATGTAAATCACTCCATTGATGCAATTTACCTCATGTGAAAGGCAAATTTTATCGTTTGTCAGCCTGCGTTGTTTTTTTGTCCAATATCATCAGGTTAATCACAGGGGAAGGTGAGATATGCACTCTCAAATCTGGGTTGTGAGCACGCTGCTTATCAGCATCGTGTTAATTGTACTGACCATCGTGAAGTTCAAATTCCACCCGTTTCTGGCGCTGTTGCTGGCCAGCTTCTTCGTGGGAACGATGATGGGCATGGGGCCACTGGATATGGTAAATGCTATTGAAAGTGGAATTGGCGGAACGCTGGGGTTCCTCGCAGCGGTTATCGGCCTTGGCACGATACTGGGAAAAATGATGGAAGTATCCGGGGCCGCAGAAAGAATTGGTCTGACACTTCAACGCTGCCGCTGGCTTTCAGTTGATGTCATTATGGTGCTGGTTGGCCTGATTTGTGGCATCACGCTGTTTGTTGAAGTGGGCGTCGTGCTATTGATTCCTCTGGCTTTTTCAATTGCCAAAAAAACCAATACCTCATTATTAAAGCTTGCCATTCCGCTATGTACCGCATTGATGGCAGTGCACTGCGTGGTTCCTCCACATCCGGCTGCTTTATATGTTGCCAATAAGCTGGGCGCAGATATCGGTTCGGTGATCGTCTACGGTTTGCTGGTTGGGCTGATGGCATCACTGATCGGTGGCCCACTTTTCCTTAAATTTCTGGGTCAACGACTGCCCTTTAAACCTGTACCCACAGAGTTTGCAGATCTCAAAGTTCGCGATGAAAAAACACTACCGTCATTAGGCGCAACGTTATTCACCATACTGCTACCCATTGCGCTGATGTTGGTTAAAACGATTGCCGAATTGAATATGGCGCGTGAGAGTGGTTTGTATATCTTGGTTGAGTTTATTGGCAACCCTATCACTGCCATGTTTATCGCCGTGTTTGTCGCCTATTATGTGTTGGGTATACGCCAGCATATGAGCATGGGGACGATGCTCACACATACGGAAAATGGCTTCGGTTCTATTGCTAATATTTTGCTGATTATCGGGGCCGGAGGCGCATTCAACGCCATTTTAAAAAGCAGCAGTCTCGCTGATACGCTGGCAGTTATTCTCTCCAATATGCATATGCACCCGATTCTTCTGGCCTGGTTAGTGGCTCTTATTCTGCATGCGGCAGTGGGCTCCGCTACCGTGGCAATGATGGGGGCAACGGCAATTGTTGCACCCATGCTGCCGCTTTATCCCGACATCAGCCCGGAAATTATTGCGATTGCTATCGGTTCAGGTGCAATTGGCTGCACGATCGTTACGGACTCGCTTTTCTGGCTAGTGAAGCAATATTGCGGCGCTACGCTCAATGAAACATTTAAATACTATACGACAGCGACATTTATCGCTTCAGTCGTCGCTCTGGCGGGCACATTCCTGCTGTCATTTATCATCTAAGCGCAAAGAGACGTACTATGGAAAACGCTAAAATGAACTCGCTCATCGCCCAGTATCCGTTGGTAAAGGATCTGGTTGCTCTTAAAGAAACCACCTGGTTTAATCCTGGCACGACCTCATTGGCTGAAGGTTTACCTTATGTTGGCCTGACCGAACAGGATGTTCAGGACGCCCATGCGCGCTTATCCCGTTTTGCACCCTATCTGGCAAAAGCATTTCCTGAAACTGCTGCCACTGGGGGGATTATTGAATCAGAACTGGTTGCCATTCCAGCTATGCAAAAACGGCTGGAAAAAGAATATCAGCAACCGATCAGCGGGCAACTGTTACTGAAAAAAGATAGCCATTTGCCCATTTCCGGCTCCATAAAAGCACGCGGCGGGATTTATGAAGTCCTGGCACACGCAGAAAAACTGGCTCTGGAAGCGGGGTTGCTGACGCTTGATGATGACTACAGCAAACTGCTTTCTCCGGAGTTTAAACAGTTCTTTAGCCAATACAGCATTGCTGTGGGCTCAACCGGAAATCTGGGGTTATCAATCGGCATTATGAGCGCCCGCATTGGCTTTAAGGTGACAGTTCATATGTCTGCTGATGCCCGGGCATGGAAAAAAGCGAAACTGCGCAGCCATGGCGTTACGGTCGTGGAATATGAGCAAGATTATGGTGTTGCCGTCGAGGAAGGACGTAAAGCAGCGCAGTCTGACCCGAACTGTTTCTTTATTGATGACGAAAATTCCCGCACGTTGTTCCTTGGGTATTCCGTCGCTGGCCAGCGTCTTAAAGCGCAATTTGCCCAGCAAGGCCGTATCGTCGATGCTGATAACCCTCTGTTTGTCTATCTGCCGTGTGGTGTTGGCGGTGGTCCTGGTGGCGTCGCATTCGGGCTTAAACTGGCGTTTGGCGATCATGTTCACTGCTTTTTTGCCGAACCAACGCACTCCCCTTGTATGTTGTTAGGCGTCCATACAGGATTACACGATCAGATTTCTGTTCAGGATATTGGTATCGACAACCTTACCGCAGCGGATGGCCTTGCAGTTGGTCGCGCATCAGGCTTTGTCGGGCGGGCAATGGAGCGTCTGCTGGATGGCTTCTATACCCTTAGCGATCAAACCATGTATGACATGCTTGGCTGGCTGGCTCAGGAAGAAGGTATTCGTCTTGAACCTTCAGCACTGGCGGGTATGGCCGGACCTCAGCGCGTGTGTGCATCAGTAAGTTACCAACAGATGCACGGTTTCAGCGCAGAACAATTGCGTAATGCCACTCATCTGGTGTGGGCGACGGGAGGTGGAATGGTGCCGGAAGAAGAGATGAATCAATATCTGGCAAAAGGCCGTTAATAACGTTTCAACGCAGCATCGCAATCCTTTCCCTGGGTGAGCGATGCTGCCGATGGCGCAGACTTAAGATCCCCGGTCTTACCCGCTATAACCCCCTCCTTTTATCATCACCCAACGCCTTTCGCTGTAAACGGCGGTTTCGCAAACCAAACCAAAACCGTAAGTAAGATAAAAGCAATAGCCGCCATACGGAAAATCTCATTTGCAGAAATAGAAAGTGACTGCTGGGTTATTTCATTATTAATTTCATTAAGAACTCCTGAAAGCGAACCATAGTATTTATCCATAATTTGTGACGATGAATTAAACACGGGGTTAAATTGATCGATGGTTGCTGTCAACTGACTATGGTGTAACGATTCGCGTCGTCCCCACAGCGTCATTGTCAACGACGTACCAACTGATCCTGACAAGGTACGAAAAAAATTACTCATACTCGAGGCATTGGCAAATTTATTATCTGGCAAGCCTGAAAACGAAATCGTTGTTAAGGGTAAAAAGAAACAGGCAACGGCGAATCCCTGAAAAAACTGCGGCATAATGATACCTGTAAAATCAATCGTTGGCATAAATGTCACAGAACGCCAGTAATAGCAAACCGCATACATCAAAAAACTGAATGTCACCAACACCCGCATGTCTATTTTGTTGCCATAACGTCCTATCAAAGGTGAAATTAATAGTGGCATGATGCCGATGGGCGCATAAGCAAGTCCGGCCCATATCGCATTATACCCCATCGTTTCCTGGAGTAACTGCGGCATAAGGACGATCGCTCCAGAGTAAAATAAATACGCGCATGTGATACTCACAATACCAATGGTGAAGTTACGGGACTTAAACAAACTGAGATCAAGAATCGGGTTCTCTGAGGTCGACTCCCAAATGACTAAAGAGATCAGAGAAATAACTGATACTACTGTTAATATTATTATCGTACTCGAGTTGAACCAATCCAGATCGCGCCCTTTATCAAGCATAATTTGCAAGCCACCAACACCGAGCACTAACAGGGTCAGTCCTGGTAGATTCATTTTGACCGGTGAAGTCTCAGTTTCTCTTCCTTTAAGTAAGGTTAAGCATAATGTCAGGACGACAATCCCCATAGGGACATTGATTAAAAATATCCAACCCCAGCTAAAGTTATCACAAATATAGCCGCCCAATATCGGCCCACATATCGGAGCGATAATCACGGTCATTGACCATAATGCCAGAGCAAATGTCCTTTTTTCTGGTGGGTAATTCCTTAATAATAAACTCTGTGACAGTGGAATTAACGGCCCCGCCATTAACCCCTGAACGACTCTAAAAAATATCAGCACATCAAGATTGGTCGATAGGCTACACATTAATGAAGACAGCGAAAAAAAGGTTACTGAAAGTAAAAATAATCTTAATTCGCCTATTCTTTGTGCCAACCTGCCAGTAACAGGGATCGCAATGGCATTTGCTACACCAAACGAGGTGATAACCCAGGTGCCTTCGTCTGTTGATGCTCCCAGAAAGCCAGATATTGTCGGTATTGCGACGTTAGAAATAGTGGAATCCAACATTTGCATAAATGTCGCTAATGACAATGCAATAGTGACGCACCATAACGTCCCACCGGTTAATGGTGCCGGAGTTGATTTAGTGATTGCCATTAAAGTTGTCCATTATGCGAAATAATGTTGCTAATTTCTTTTTCTATCGGACTGGTATCGATAACTAAAGCCTTACTGGTATAAGCCGGCATGGAGGTCACGGTTGAAGCCAGCTCAGGCATCTCGGCAATGTCTTCGTTCTTCGTATCAATAGTTGCTGTCATCGATAAACCAATACGCAAGGGATGTTCCATGAGTTCTTTTGGATCAAGAGAAACTTCAACCGGTACACGCTGAACGATTTTGATCCAGTTCCCTGTCGCATTTTGTGCAGGTAATAAGGAGAACGCATTGCCGGTTCCCATATTGATCCCTGTCACCCGACCATGAAACACAACATTTTCACCATAAAGATCGCTGATAATATTGACCGATTGACCAATCCGTACATCCGTGAGTTGTGTTTCTTTAAAGTTGGCATTAACCCACATTTGACGTGCCGGTACGACAGCCATTAACGATTGTCCGGGGCTCACTGTTTCGCCGACCTGAACACTTCTCTGGGCAATATAGCCGGTAACCGGACTCTTAATATCCGTACGTTTAAGCGCCAACCAGGCTTCTTTAGTTGCATCCGTCGCTTCAACGACTTGTGGCTGACGGTTTAATGGTGTGTTCATTACTAAAGCTTTATTCGCTTTATAAGCCTGGATAGCGGCATTCAATGCCGCTTTGCTACTTATTAACGTATCTTTGGTATGCTCCAGCGTTTCTTTTGAAATAACCCCCTGCTTCGCTAACGGCACTCGACGGTTATAATCTTCTAAAGATTGTTGATACTGAATACGTGCTGAAGCGACTTCGGCACTGTATTGTTTATCCTGTAAGTATAGTTTATTCGTTTGCCGAACAATATTTGCCAGATTATTTTTAGCTTTATTGAGTGCGATAGTGGCATCAGTTTTATCCAGTGAAACTAAAATGTCACCTTGTCGAACGTAGTTCGTATCTTTATGATTAACGACAGTGACACTACCTGAGACTTGTGCAGAAATTGGATCTGCATTCCCCGTGACATAGGCGTCATCTGTACTAATCATGTCTTCTAATTCCATTGACCAATAGGCATAGGCACCTGAAAACGCAATAAATAAAACTACCGCCAATAAAGAAAAGTATTTTCTTCTGTTAGAATGTTTTTTATTTGAATTAATCTGTTCCACTATTATCTCTCATTTCTCATAGATGAAATTTATGAATTGAATGAAAAGAGCATTCATTCTTCATATCAAACACAGTGCATGTGTTGCACATTATCCCAGGAACGTTGGAGGCCTAATTTAAATGAGGTGCAAAAAAAACAACAGAGGACTAAACCGTGGCTTTTGCAATACAATTCTTACGCCTGTAGGATTAGTAAGAAGACTTATAGTGCCAACTTGAAACTATAAATCATCGGTACAATCCCTGATTTTATTGTTGACATTTCATTTATGCCGACTATTTATATGGTATACTTGTCGAATTATCTTAAAGGAAGCTCAGATTTTCTTATTTTTATTGAGAAAATGAGATGACGCCTTATGTCTGTATTACTACAGGGAGAAGGGAGATGCTTCATTGCAAAGGGAATAATCTATGAACGCAATAATTATTGATGACCATCCTCTTGCTATCGCAGCAATTCGTAATTTATTGATCAAAAACGATATTGAAATCTTAGCAGAGTTGACTGAAGGCGGAAGTGCCGTTCAGCGGGTGGAAACACTTAAGCCTGATATCGTCATCATTGATGTCGATATCCCCGGAGTTAACGGTATCCAGGTGTTAGAAACGCTGAGGAAGCGCCAATATAGCGGAATTATTATTATCGTCTCCGCTAAAAATGACCATTTTTACGGGAAACATTGTGCTGATGCTGGCGCTAATGGTTTCGTGAGTAAAAAAGAAGGCATGAACAATATCATTGCGGCTATTGAAGCTGCAAAAAATGGCTACTGCTATTTCCCCTTCTCTCTCAACCGGTTTGTTGGAAGTTTAACGTCCGACCAGCAAAAACTCGACTCCTTATCGAAACAAGAAATTAGTGTCATGCGGTATATTCTTGATGGCAAGGATAATAATGACATTGCTGAAAAAATGTTCATCAGCAACAAAACTGTCAGCACTTATAAAAGTCGCCTGATGGAAAAATTAGAATGTAAATCACTGATGGATCTTTACACATTCGCACAACGTAACAAAATCGGCTAACCACATGAAGTTTTTACCCTATATTTTTCTTCTCTGTTGTGGTCTTTGGTCGACCATAAGTTTCGCAGACGAAGATTACATCGAATATCGTGGCATCAGTAGTAACAACCGTGTCACACTTGATCCACTACGTCTGAGCAACAAGGAATTACGTTGGTTAGCGAGCAAAAAAAATCTTGTGATTGCAGTACATAAGTCCCAAACGGCTACGTTGTTGCATACCGATTCGCAGCAACGGGTTCGTGGTATTAATGCTGATTATTTAAATCTTTTAAAAAGAGCGTTAAATATCAAATTAACACTCCGGGAATACGCAGATCATCAAAAAGCAATGGACGCGCTTGCAGAAGGTGAAGTCGATATAGTGTTATCACATTTAGTTACTTCGCCGCCTCTTAATAATGACATTGCTGCAACCAAACCATTGATAATTACCTTTCCGGCGCTGGTAACCACCCTTCACGACTCAATGCGACCGCTTACCTCACCAAAACCAGTAAATATTGCTCGGGTAGCAAATTACCCCCCAGACGAGGTAATTCATCAATCATTTCCAAAAGCAACAATTATCTCTTTTACAAATTTATATCAGGCATTAGCATCCGTCTCAGCTGGGCACAATGATTACTTTATTGGTAGTAACATCATTACCAGCAGTATGATTTCCCGCTATTTCACTCACTCCTTAAATGTAGTGAAATATTATAACTCGCCGCGTCAATATAATTTTTTCTTGACCAGAAAAGAATCTGTCATTCTTAATGAAGTACTCAATAGATTTGTTGATGCTTTAACAAATGAAGTTCGCTATGAAGTATCACAAAATTGGCTTGATACAGGAAACCTGGCCTTTCTGAACAAACCATTAGAACTCACTGAACATGAAAAACAGTGGATTAAGCAGCATCCCAATTTAAAGGTGCTGGAAAATCCTTACTCGCCCCCCTATTCTATGACGGATGAAAATGGCTCGGTTCGGGGCGTTATGGGGGACATTCTTAATATTATTACCTTGCAAACAGGTTTAAATTTTTCTCCGATCACCGTTTCACACAATATCCATGCTGGAACACAGCTTAGCCCCGGAGGATGGGATATAATACCTGGCGCTATTTATAGTGAAGATCGAGAAAATAATGTTTTATTTGCTGAAGCCTTCATAACAACGCCTTACGTTTTTGTCATGCAAAAAGCGCCTGACAGTGAACAAACATTAAAAAAAGGAATGAAAGTTGCCATTCCATATTATTATGAGCTGCATTCGCAATTAAAAGAGATGTATCCGGAGGTTGAATGGATACAGGTCGATAATGCCAGCGCTGCATTTCACAAGGTTAAGGAAGGTGAACTTGATGCTCTGGTCGCGACACAGCTAAATTCGCGTTACATGATCGATCATTACTATCCTAATGAACTTTATCATTTTCTTATTCCTGGCGTTCCGAATGCATCGCTTTCGTTCGCTTTTCCTCGCGGAGAACCGGAACTTAAGGATATTATTAATAAAGCACTGAATGCAATTCCCCCAAGCGAAGTTCTGCGCCTGACGGAAAAATGGATTAAAATGCCCAATGTGACCATTGACACATGGGACCTATATAGCGAGCAATTTTATATTGTTACGACATTATCCGTTTTATTAGTTGGCAGTAGCCTTTTATGGGGATTCTACCTGTTACGCTCAGTTCGTCGTCGTAAAGTCATTCAGGGTGATTTAGAAAACCAAATATCATTCCGAAAAGCACTCTCGGATTCCTTACCGAATCCAACTTATGTTGTAAACTGGCAAGGTAATGTCATTAGTCATAATAGTGCTTTTGAACATTATTTCACTGCGGATTACTACAAAAATGCAATGTTACCATTAGAAAACAGTGACTCACCCTTTAAAGATGTTTTTTCTAATGCGCATGAAGTCACAGCAGAAACGAAAGAAAATCGAACAATATACACACAGGTATTTGAAATTGATAATGGCATCGAGAAAAGATGCATTAATCACTGGCATACATTATGCAATCTTCCTGCAAGTGACAATGCAGTATATATTTGTGGTTGGCAAGATATTACTGAAACGCGTGATCTAATTAATGCACTCGAGGTAGAAAAAAATAAAGCGATAAAGGCTACCGTAGCAAAAAGTCAGTTTCTGGCAACGATGAGTCACGAAATAAGAACACCAATAAGCTCTATTATGGGCTTCCTGGAACTTCTGTCGGGTTCTGGTCTTAGCAAGGAGCAACGGGTGGAGGCGATTTCACTTGCCTACGCCACCGGACAATCACTCCTCGGCTTAATTGGTGAAATCCTTGATGTCGACAAAATTGAATCGGGTAACTATCAACTTCAACCACAATGGGTCGATATCCCTACTTTAGTCCAGAACACTTGTCACTCTTTCGGTGCGATTGCTGCAAGCAAATCGATCGCATTAAGTTGCAGCAGTACGTTTCCTGAACATTACCTGGTTAAGATCGACCCTCAGGCGTTTAAGCAGGTCTTATCAAATTTACTGAGTAATGCTCTCAAATTTACCACCGAGGGGGCAGTAAAAATTACGACCTCCCTGGGTCACATTGATGACAACCACGCTGTTATCAAAATGACGATTATGGATTCTGGAAGTGGATTATCGCAGGAAGAACAACAACAACTGTTTAAACGCTACAGCCAAACAAGTGCAGGTCGTCAGCAAACAGGTTCTGGTTTAGGCTTAATGATCTGCAAAGAATTAATTAAAAATATGCAGGGCGATTTGTCATTAGAAAGTCATCCAGGCATAGGAACAACATTTACGATCACAATCCCGGTAGAAATTAGCCAGCAAGTGGCGACTGTCGAGGCAAAAGCAGAACAACCCATCACACTACCTGAAAAGTTGAGCATATTAATCGCGGATGATCATCCGACCAACAGGCTATTACTCAAACGCCAGCTAAATCTATTAGGATATGATGTTGATGAAGCCACTGATGGTGTGCAAGCGCTACACAAAGTCAGTATGCAACATTATGATCTGCTTATTACTGACGTTAATATGCCGAATATGGATGGTTTTGAGTTGACTCGCAAACTCCGTGAGCAAAATTCTTCCTTACCCATCTGGGGGCTTACAGCCAACGCACAGGCTAACGAACGTGAAAAAGGGTTAAGTTGCGGCATGAACTTATGTTTGTTCAAACCGTTGACCCTGGATGTACTGAAAACACATTTAAGTCAGTTACACCAAGTTGCGCATATTGCACCTCAGTATCGCCACCTTGATATCGAAGCCCTGAAAAATAATACGGCGAACGATCTACAACTGATGCAGGAGATTCTCATGACTTTCCAGCATGAAACGCATAAAGATCTACCCGCTGCGTTTCAAGCACTAGAAGCTGGCGATAACAGAACTTTCCATCAGTGTATTCATCGCATCCACGGTGCGGCTAACATCCTGAATTTGCAAAAGTTGATTAATATTAGCCATCAGTTAGAAATAACACCTGTTTCAGATGACAGTAAGCCTGAAATTCTTCAGTTGCTGAACTCTGTAAAAGAACACATTGCAGAGCTGGACCAGGAGATTGCTGTTTTCTGTCAGAAAAATGACTAAATAGCGGCGCCCACAATGTTCAAATGTGGGAGCTATTTACCAGCACATCTTACATTTATGATGAGAACTCCTGGCGAATTTGTTCCCCATGCTGGTCGAGCGTTGCCGCTCCCGGCATAACATGCGGGTCCGCGCAGCCGCTGATTTTTATCGGATTACCCGGCATCATTATTCCCCCGGCTTCAATCAACATATTTCTCGCCTGAGTTTGTGGCAATTTAATGGCCTCAGCCACACTTAATAACGGCGCGACGGGTACACCAACTTCATGTATTCTGGCTAACCAAACTTCAGCTGCCTGCGTTTTTAACGTCCGCTCAATATATTGTTTAAGAATAGCCTGGTTTTGTACGCGTAAAATATTGCTGCTAAATCGGGGATCATTAACCAGTTCCGTAAGCTCCAGTGCCTGGCATAACGCAGAAAAAAGCTTGTCATTACCACAACAAATCGTAATCGGCTTATCCTGAGTATTGAAAACATCAAAAGGTGCCATGTAGGGATGGCGATTTCCCAGACGTTGTGGTGACTTCCCAGTTGCGATATATGCCATCAGACCATGCTCCAGAAAACTCAGCGTGGCATCAAACATCGCTATATCGACATGCGCCCCTCTCTGGCTCTTTTCGCGGCCATAAAGTGCACTCACTATTCCGCTGAATAAATAGACACCGCCGCATAGATCCGCAAGAGATGTACCAACGCGCACTGGCGGAGCATCAGGATATCCTGTTTCCATCATTATCCCGCTCATTGCCTGAATGATGGTATCGTAGGCAGGAGCATCTTTTAGCGGACCGGTATGTCCGAAACCTGACGATGAAGCATATATGAGGCGCGGGTTGATTTCTTGAAGCGTTTCCCATGAAAACCCCAGTTTTTCCATTGTACCTGGGCGAAAATTCTCAGCTAATACATCAGCTTGTTTGAGCATATTTATAAATATACTTTTATCGTGATCATTCTTTAAATCAAGAACCACACTCTCTTTGCCATGATTAATAAAACTGTAATAGAGTGACTGTCCATCCACATAGGGACCAAATGTGCGGGTATCATCACCATGACCCGGCGGCTCAACTTTAATTACCCTTGCGCCCATATTACAAAGAAGTTGAGTTCCGAAAGGTCCATTAAGGACATGTGTCATATCGATAACTAATAAGCCTTCAAACGGCCCTTTGCTTTCATTATTTGTCATTTGCTTATGCCTTGAAAAAAGCCGAAGGTGAAAAGACACTTCGGCATTTATGTAAAATCAATAACATGATTAATTATGAAACCAGTCGACTGACATAAATCCACAAGGGAGCCGTGACGACAAAGCCCAGTACGCTCACAGCCAATGACGCTGTACCAGTACGGGTGTAGACATTAAACCGGCTGGCAATAATGATTCCGGAGAATGCCGGCGGTAATGCGCCTGCCAGTACCATCATCTGCAGATGTTCGCTGTTCAAATGACATGCCATACCAACGAGAAGCAGTGCCAGTGGCATCAGAATCAGCTTCAGGAAGGTGTTATAAGCAATTTCGGCACTGAACTCGAATTTATGTGCAGCCAGAGTCAACCCCGCAGCGAATACCGCTACCCCTGAGTTAGCCTTCGCAATCAGATTAAAGGTTGGGTCCCATGCTGCCGGAATTTTTACCCCAACCAACACCAGGATCGTTGCCAGAACAGGTGCCCATACTACTGGCTCCTTTGCCGCAGAAATTAATGCGCTCAGATTACTATTCTTCTTACCATCCGCTCCTGAAGAAGGATTCAGCAAATACAGACCAATAGGAATAGTAATTGCGTTAACAATAATAGAAATAATTGCTACCACTAAACCTGTTGATACGGAATCACCATAAATAGGATCGAGAACTGCAAACCCCAGGAATCCAATGGTAGGTGAACCTGCAATTAATGCACATACAGCTGCTTCTGCATGGGTACGTTTAAAAAATTTGTAGCAACCGAACCAGGAGAAAAAGAAACATCCGACAATAACCACAAGTGATACAAGGGTCAGACGAGTGTCCGCAAAAATCATTTCCCTGTTTGCCCGAGTAATAGATACAAATAGAGCCGCAGGAAGCGCGTAGTTTAATACCAGTTTATTAAATGCCCGAGCTTGATCTTCTGAAAATGTTTCTCGTCTGCCGCTAAAATAACCCAACAGCATGATTACGATAATAGGCAATAAATCGCCAATAAAAAATGTTAGCATAATAGTATTTCCGATAAGGGTCCCCTCACCATCGCATAATGAGTTGGCAAGAGGAGACGATGTCAGTATTTAATTACCAGCGACTTGTTTTGGGTTAAGTTTGGTAATATGGCCACTTTCAGTTCCTGCTGCAGGGTCGATGACCACATTAATAATGGTCGGTTTGCGCGACTGAATACCGGTGGTTAAAGCATGACGAAGTTCATCTGTCGTGGTGACGTTATAGCCAACGCCACGAAACGCATCCATTAATTTGTCATACCTTGCATGGTGCAACAGATCCGTTGGTGATGGTGCACCAGCGCCACTGAGATCAACACCGTCTCCTCTGTAGATGCCGCCATTATTAAAAATAACGATCGTCACCGGCAGGTTATATCGACAAATCGTTTCAATTTCCATCCCACTGAAACCAAAAGCACTATCACCTTCAATGGCGACAACCGGAGAACCAGAAGTCACGCTAGCACCGATGGCATAGCCCATACCGATGCCCATGACACCCCAGGTACCACAATCCAGACGACGACGTGGTTTATACATATCAATAATATTTCGTGCATTATCCAGGGTATTTGCACCTTCATTAACTAAATAAATATCCTGGTTCTCGCGCAATACGTCGCGCACAGCACTTAATGCATTAAAGTAATTTAATGGTTGAGTATCTGTACTTAATTTTTCATGCATTTTTTGTGCATTTTGCTGCTTGTGGATATTTAAAATATCGCGCCATACCAGTGGAGTCGTAAATGTGTTTTGTTTCAGTTCTGCCAGCATACCTTGCATACTGGATGCAATATCACCAACGACTGGCACAGCAATGGGGCGGTTGCTGTCAATTTCCTGCGGTTCAATATCCAGTTGAATAAACTGTGTATCTGCCGCCCATCCTTTTTTACCGTGTGCCAATAACCAATTCAGTCGTGCACCAACAAGCATGACAACGTCAGCATTTGCCAGGGCAAACGAACGCGCAGCTGCCGCAGAAAGTGGATGCGTATCTTCAAGGATCCCTTTCGCCATAGACATTGGCAGGAATGGAATCTGAGTACTTTCAATAAATTCACGAAGCTGTTCATCAGCTTGTGAATACGCCGCGCCTTTGCCAAGGATAATTAATGGCCGTTCAGCTTTTGCTAAAAGCGAAATTGCGCTAGTGACTGACTTCGGGCATGGCAATAATGCTGGCGACGGATTTTCAACTTTAACAATCGTGGTTAACGCTTCGTCTTTTTCCATCGTCGCGGCCAGGACATTTGCTGGCAAATCAAGATAAACTCCGCCAGGGCGACCCGATACAGAGACCCGGATAGCGCGTGCCAATGCAATGCCAAGATCCTGCGGCTGATTAACGCGAAATGCTGCTTTGGCATACGGTTTTGCCGCATTCATTTGGTCCAGCTCTTCATAATCACCTTGCTGTAGGTCGACGATCGCGCGGTCGCTGGAGCCGCTAATCATGATCATCGGAAAACCATTTACCGTTGCGTTGGCCAATGCGGTCAAACCATTGAGGAATCCTGGCGCAGAAACTGTCAGGCAGATCCCCGGTTTTTGGGTAAGAAAACCGCTTGCCGCAGCGGCATAGCCTGCCGACTGCTCATGACGAAAACCAATATAACGAATGCCTTCCGCCTGGGCATGGCGTGCCATATCCGTCACAGGAATACCTACAACACCATAAATAGTGTCAATATTATTCTGTTTTAATGCTTCAACGATGATATGCATACCATCTGTCATTTGAAGTTGATCTGACATGATTAATAACCTCGAAATTTTTATAAATTGGGAGCCAGAAGCCCCCGTTAATATCAGATGGCGTGGTTTTGCTTCATTGCAGCAATTTCATCGTCGCTATAACCCAGCTCCTGCAATACAGCAGCGGTATGTTCACCTAATAGCGGCGCAGCTTTAATATCCGGCGTAAAGGCAGAGAATTTCATTGGACAACCAACGGTCAGATATTTTCCACGCAACGGTTGTTCCACTTCAACAACACTGCCACTTTGGCGCAAAGAGGGATCAAGTGAAATTTCTTTCATACTTAAAACCGGTGCACAAGGAATATCAAACTGAGTCAAATAGGCCACCGCTTCATGTTTATCAATAGTGACAGTGTATTTTTCGATTTCAGCAAAAATATCGAAAATATGTGGCTGTCGTGCATGGGCTGTACTGTATGCCGGATCGGTAATCCATTCTGGTTTGCCGATGGCTTTACAGGTGTTTTCCCAGTTTTGCTCCTGAATAGTGAAATAAATATAGGCGTTAGGATCGGTTTCCCAGCCTTTACATTTCAGGATCCAGCCAGGCTGACCGCCACCACCTGCATTACCACCGCGGGGAACTGCATCACCAAATGTACCATTCGGATACTGCGGGTATTCTTCCAGATAACCCAATTTATCGAGACGCTGCTGGTCACGTAATTTCACGCGGCAAAGGTTCAATACGGCATCCTGCATTGACATGGTGACTCGTTGCCCACGCCCCGTTTTTTCGCGATGCAGCAAAGCAGCAAGTAAACCGATCAGCAAATGCATTCCGGTGTTGCTGTCACCCAACGCTGCAGCGCTTACCAGCGGCGGACCATTCCAAAAACCCGTAGTGGATGCCGCGCCACCCGCTGCCTGAGCAACGTTTTCATAGGCTTTTACATTCACATAAGGCGAACACTCATCAAACCCTTTGATCGAACCAAAAATCAGACGTGGATTGATTTCTTGAATATGCTCCCAGGTGAAGCCCATGTGATCAATGGCCCCTGGATGAAAGTTCTCGACTAAGATATCAGCTTCGCGGATCAGCTTTTCCATTACCTCTTTGCCTTCCGCTGTTTTGGTATTTAACTCAATAGAACGTTTGTTACTGTTAAGCATGGTGAAGTAAAGCGCATCGATATCAGGAATATCTCGCAGCTGGTGACGCGTTACGTCACCAACGCCGGGACGTTCAATTTTAATAACGTCAGCGCCAAACCAGGCCAGCATTTGAGTACAAGATGGGCCAGATTGCACACCGGTGAAATCGAGAACTTTAATTCCTTGAAGTGGAGTTGACATAGCAATACCTATTAGTTAATTAAATATGTGTTAATTTAGCGTTTATTTAAGGCGTAATATCTTCTATAAATAACCCGCAAAATATCGTCGTAGCTGCACTCGATATTTTTAAAATCCTGTATCAAGTGCTGAAAATCATTTCATCGCCACTTCCAATTCCTTTCTGCATGGTAAGTAGTGAGGACGAAAAGAAGAATATAATAAATATTGATTCGTGGTAATCAGAGAGAGTCGCGACATTTGTGATGTTATTCTTACAACTGTAAGAAGCGCCGGTGATTTACAAGCAAGGGTATGATTACGCTTTTTAAAGCGTACCATAAAACATAACATAATAAATGATTTGTGATGACACGGGATTATTGCGGTTTACTTTGAGGAATATAAAATGCGAGTTTATAGCACCGCGAGCGCCAAATAATTTTATGACCACAACCTGTCGTATTGTGGTCATAAAAAATTGTCGGCTGGAGGGAGTTAAATCCTTTACCTCAATATACTGCCTGTCAGCATTAGTTCACAAACAGTGCTTCGCTATCGACGATGATTCCATCTTCCGCACCTTTAAGCGCCAGGTTTGCCTCGTAGTATTGCTTTTTATCAAGCAGTTTCTGCGCATCAGCAAGTGCATTACGAGTCTGTTTAAGTGGCATCAGATATTGGTTTTCCATTACGCCAACACCGGCCAGGCGAAGCTCTTCCATTGCGCCCTTTTTATCCCCTTTCGCCATTTTTTCATTGGCAATTTTTATCGCGGCTTCTTTTTCGGGAGTTGCTACATAACTCTCAGAAATTCCGACAGATGCATTAATGACAATATATTGGTCATCATTGAGATTGGTCTTTTTACCTGGCTTAGCGAACTTTGCCCATTCGGTACTGTCATCTGACAGCAAAGCGGAAGCTTCATTGGTCAGTTCTTTTGCCTTTTCTGGATCGCCATGAAACAGAGCCAGGCGCGCTACCTGCACGTCACGCATCGCATATAAACCTTGTTCAGAGATACGCTCTGCTGCCGCTGCCGTTTTCTGGGTTTGCTGAACTTGCTGAGTTTGCTGTTGTGCCGCTACCGGAGCATTATCAGCAGCCCATACAGTTGAAGATGCCAGAATTGCTGTGACCATCGTGGCCATAATTAAACGTTTCATACTTACCTCATTCTTTAACAGTTTTAGAAAACGCCGCCATCATATTGGGTGAGCATGAAATGAGAAATCAGAGAGCAACGGTCATTTTGAAAGGGTTATCTTACAGTTGTAGTTATTATCGCAAGAAGTATTTTAGTCTTACAATTGTAGGAATATGCTTCCTGTCGCAGAGAACTATTCTTATATACCACAAAGAGATATCATTTATTATATCGATGTAAATACTGATTAATTAAATGTAAATACAGCCATAACATCGTAGGTTCTCAGTGAACCATTTTCAGGATAACTTTCTATGAAAGTAAACTTAATACTTTTCAGCTTATTTTTATTGGTCTCTATTATGGCATGCAATGTTTTTGCATTTTCCATTTCGGGTGGTGGAAGTGAGAGGAGCTATAAAGAGACTGAAAAAACATCAGCGATGACGACCACACACTCTACAAAACTTCAGCCATCACAGGCGATTTTGTTTAAGATGAGAGAAGATGCGCCACCATTAAACCTCACAGAAGAAATGCCGCCCCCTTTTCCGACAAAGGCGAATTATCTTATTCATCCTGTGCGATAGCGTCTTTCACATGGCAGGTGAACAATCATGTCTGATGCTGATGTGAACACCTGCCCAAATGAGCCATCCTGACCCACTACCGCCTGCCATACCCCACCATAAAGCGAATCATCAAGCCACAAGCCGGGGCAAGAAACATAAATATCCCCGTCACTAGTTCATTACCGCCAGTTAACCACATGGTGAAGTAATAAATGAGTGCAGCGAGGATCACCATGCCGAAGAAAGAAGAGACCGCCGATACCACGTTCAGTACCTGACCGATGTAGCCGCTTACGCAGACAATACACAGGGCGAGAAACATCCATAAATTAATCATAGCTCAACCTCCTGCCGCGCTAAAAAACCTGTAACTTCAGTCACTTTAATAGTAAGACAATCCTTAACCTCTGGCAATTTTTGCTAAGCATCAATGAAAACAGCATGTTAAATGCAAGACTGTTGTGTACGGAAAAATATTTACTTTGCACGATTAATAATCAGTAGCTGAAAGCAGTCAGCGAGTGATAAAGTACAGATACCGCATTCATGCTCCTCGTGGTTATGTCCTGACTAGTCTTTACACTCTTTACAGGAACCATTGTCGTACATGATGGCCCAACCAATTGAGTGTACCGCTGTCGACATGGAATCTTCTGCGATACAACAATTCGTATCTACAGAAGGTAACTATGTTTCCACAATGCAAATTTTCCCGCGAGTTTCTACATCCTCGCTACTGGCTCACATGGTTTGGGCTTGGTGTACTCTGGCTTTGGGTACAGCTTCCTTATCCTGTTCTCTGCTTTCTCGGCACGCGTATTGGCGCAATGGCGCGACCATTCCTGAAACGTCGTGAATCTATCGCCCGTAAAAACCTGGAACTTTGTTTCCCGCAGCATTCTGCGGAAGAACGCGAGAAGATGATTGCCGAAAACTTTCGTTCACTCGGCATGGCGCTGGTAGAAACCGGCATGGCATGGTTCTGGCCCGACAGTCGCGTACGTAAATGGTTTGATGTTGAAGGGTTGGATAACCTTAAACGCGCACAAATGCAAAATCGCGGCGTAATGGTTGTCGGCGTCCATTTTATGTCGCTGGAACTGGGCGGCCGCGTGATGGGACTGTGCCAACCAATGATGGCTACCTATCGTCCACATAATAATCAGCTGATGGAATGGGTGCAGACCCGTGGGCGCATGCGCTCTAACAAAGCGATGATCGGCAGAAATAATCTGCGCGGCATTGTCGGTGCACTGAAGAAAGGTGAAGCGGTATGGTTTGCTCCCGATCAGGATTATGGTCGTAAAGGCAGCTCCTTCGCGCCGTTCTTTGCGGTGGAAAATGTCGCCACAACCAATGGCACCTATGTTCTCTCCCGTCTCTCTGGCGCAGCCATGTTGACCGTAACGATGGTAAGAAAAGCGGATTACAGCGGATATCGTTTGTTCATCACCCCAGAGATGGAAGGCTACCCGACAGATGAAAATCAAGCCGCTGCCTATATGAACAAGATTATCGAGAAAGAGATCATGCGCGCACCGGAGCAGTACCTCTGGATCCACCGTCGCTTTAAAACGCGCCCGGTGGGAGAATCGTCGTTGTACATTTAACAAACTGCTCTTACTCTTTCACTCCTCAAATCGGCCATAATAACCTCATGGTTTTTATGGCTTTTTTCTTAAGGTTTTTTCCTTCGCTGAATATATAATTATTACCGTCAGAAATTAAACTGTCGCCGATATGAGACACTTGTAAGTTACTAAAAGTAAATAAGAAAATGCCTCTTGTCTCGTTTCAGTTTTAGGCGTACATTAGCGCCGTCTCGAGCAGTTTAGCTCAGAATTCTGGGGTGATGCCCACGGTAAAATACAGGGCTTTTAAGGTCGCTTTGCCCGGTGTCAACTCACTGTATCAGGTGTAATGAAGTCATTCAGGCGTAACAGTAATTACGCGGAGAGATGTAAAGTGAAATATTTCTTTATGGGCATTTCTTTTATGGTCATCGTTTGGGCCGGTACTTTTGCCCTGATGATCTAAAAGCAAACTGTGCAATGAAAAACAGGAGCCATCAGGCTCCTGTTTGCATTTCTGACGACGGTGTTTATTCCGCGTTTTCGTGAATATGTTTGCTGCTGGCGGGTAGTAAACCGTCGGCACGGAACATCGCTTTAATCCCTCTGATGGCCTGACGAATACGGTCGCGGTTTTCAATCAGTGCAAAGCGAACATGCGTATCACCATAGTCGCCAAAGCCAATCCCCGGCGAGACACAAACCTTCGCTTCGTTAAGGAGCTTCTTGGCAAATTCCAGCGATCCCATGGCCGCATATGGTTCCGGGATTTTCGCCCAGACATACATCGAAGCCTTCGGCATTTCAACCATCCAGCCCGCTTCATGCAGCCCTTTAACCAATACATCACGGCGGCGTTTGTACTGTTCGGCAATGTCGCGCACGCACTGTTGATCGCCCTCCAGCGCCGCAATCGCCGCCACCTGCAACGGCGTAAAGGTGCCGTAATCGTGATAGCTTTTAATACGAGCCAGGGCGCTGACCAGCGTTTTGTTGCCAACCATAAAGCCGATACGCCAGCCCGCCATGTTGTAGCTTTTCGACAGCGTAAAGAACTCGACTGCCACATCGCGTGCACCCGGTACCTGCATAATTGACGGCGCTTTCCAGCCATCGTAGACGATATCGGCATAGGCCAGGTCATGGACCACCAGCACATCGTAGCGTTTCGCCAGCGCCACTACTTTTTCGAAGAACTCCAGTTCCACGCATTGCGCGGTTGGGTTTGACGGGAAGCCGAGGATCATCATCTTCGGTTTCGGATAACTTTCACGAATGGCTCGCTCCAGTTCGTTGAAGAAATCGACACCTTCCACCAGCGGCACTGAGCGTACCTGCGCCCCGGCAATCACCGCGCCATAAATATGGATCGGGTAACTTGGATTCGGCACCAGCACCGTGTCACCATGATCCAGCGTCGCCAGCATCAGATGCGCCAGGCCCTCTTTCGAACCAATAGTGACGATGGCTTCTGATTCCGGGTCGATTTCAACGTCGTAGCGATCCTGATACCAGCGGGAAATGGCGCGACGTAACCGCGGAATGCCGCGTGAAGTGGAGTAACCATGCGTGTCCGGGCGCTGGGCCACAGTACATAATTTTTCGACGATATGCGGCGGAGTCGCACCGTCCGGGTTACCCATGCTGAAATCGATAATATCTTCGCCGCGCCGACGCGCAGCCATTTTCAGTTCAGCGGTGATGTTAAAAACGTAGGGCGGGAGACGATCAATGCGCGTAAAGCGACGTTCAGGGCGAGTGTCAGCCATAATTTCCTCAGATTAACGTTAGCGCCCGGACCGTCCGAGCGACGCTGCCACGATGGTGGCTGTTTTGAAAATAGCCTGATTAATTTCTGTCTGTCCAGCGTTTTAGAACATTTTATTAATGACGTTAAATGAGGAACTCTGCTTTAAAAACAGGAAATTTATCTGCGCTAACAAGAAAATTACCACTCATTTTATTAACATAATAATTTCAATAAATTTACTAACCAGAAGTGCATTATCAAGAGATGCATTGCTAATACACCATTTATCTATCAATCCCCTTTTAAAATTGTGGTTTTTCCTCAAAAACGGCCTGCTGGTCATCAGCCTTCAGGTTACCTATCATAGAGGTTTAATCCTTATTCAGAGTCACCCGTGCACGAAATATTCAACATGCTGCTGGCGGTCTTCGATCGGGCAGCGTTAATGCTTATCTGCCTGTTCTTTCTCATCCGTATCCGCCTGTTTCGCGAACTGTTGCACAAGTCGGCGCACTCCCCAAAAGAATTGCTCGCCGTTACCGCCATTTTCTCGCTGTTCGCCCTGTTCAGCACCTGGTCCGGCGTTCCCGTAGAAGGCTCGCTGGTGAACGTACGTATTATCGCGGTGATGTCCGGCGGGATTCTGTTTGGCCCGTGGGTAGGCATCATTACCGGCGTGATTGCGGGTATTCACCGGTATTTAATTGATATCGGCGGCGTGACGGCGATCCCCTGCTTTATCACCAGCATTCTGGCGGGTTGTATATCGGGCTGGATCAACCTGAAAATCCCCAAAGCACAGCGCTGGCGCGTCGGTATTCTCGGCGGCATGTTGTGTGAGACGTTGACCATGATTCTGGTAATTGTCTGGGCACCAACTACCGCGTTGGGGATCGATATCGTCTCTAAAATCGGCATTCCAATGATCCTCGGTAGCGTCTGTATCGGCTTTATTGTGCTTCTGGTGCAAAGCGTTGAGGGCGAAAAAGAGGCCAGCGCCGCGCGGCAGGCCAAGCTGGCGCTGGATATCGCCAACAAAACGCTACCGCTGTTTCGCCATGTCAATAGCGAGTCATTACGCAAGGTCTGCGAAATTATCCGCGATGACATTCACGCCGATGCGGTGGCGATTACTAATACCGATCATGTGCTGGCCTATGTTGGCGTGGGTGAACATAACTATCAGAATGGCGATGACTTCATTAGCCCGACTACCCGTCAGGCGATGAATTACGGAAAAATCATCATTAAAAACAATGATGAAGCCCACCGCACACCAGAGATTCATTCCATGCTGGTGATCCCATTGTGGGAGAAAGGGGTCGTGACCGGAACGCTGAAAATTTACTACTGCCACGCGCATCAGATCACCTCGTCATTACAGGAAATGGCGGTCGGTCTGTCGCAAATCATCTCCACGCAACTGGAGGTTTCACGCGCCGAGCAGCTACGTGAAATGGCAAATAAGGCAGAGCTTCGCGCCCTGCAAAGCAAAATTAATCCCCATTTTCTGTTTAACGCTCTGAACGCTATTTCATCGTCAATCCGTCTGAATCCGGATACCGCTCGCCAGTTGATCTTTAATCTGTCGCGTTATCTGCGCTATAACATTGAATTAAAAGACGATGAGCAAATCGATATCAAAAAAGAGCTGTATCAAATTAAAGACTATATTGCCATTGAGCAGGCCCGCTTTGGTGACAAGCTGACGGTTATCTATGATATTGATGAAGAGGTGAATTGCTGCATTCCCAGCCTGCTGATCCAGCCGTTGGTGGAGAACGCCATTGTCCACGGTATTCAGCCTTGCAAAGGTAAAGGCGTTGTCACCATCAGCGTTGCAGAGTGCGGAAATCGGGTACGCATTGCGGTGCGAGATACCGGGCACGGCATCGATCCAAAGGTGATTGAGCGGGTCGAAGCGAATGAAATGCCGGGCAATAAAATTGGCCTGCTGAATGTCCATCATCGCGTGAAGTTATTGTATGGCGAGGGGCTGCATATCCGCCGCCTGGAGCCGGGGACGGAAATTGCGTTTTACATTCCTAACCAACGCACCCCAGTCGCCTCACAGGCTACGTTATTGCTTTGAGCCGGAGTGATATTGTGAAAGTCATCATTGTTGAAGACGAATTCCTGGCACAACAGGAACTGAGCTGGCTAATTAAAGAGCACAGCCAGATGGAGATTGTCGGCACCTTTGACGACGGTCTGGACGTGTTGAAGTTTTTGCAGCATAACCGCGTCGACGCCATTTTTCTGGATATCAATATTCCGTCGCTGGATGGCGTGTTGCTGGCGCAAAACATCAGCCAGTTCGCCCATAAACCGTTTATTGTGTTCATCACCGCGTGGAAAGAACATGCGGTAGAAGCGTTTGAACTGGAGGCGTTTGACTACATTCTCAAACCGTATCAGGAGTCACGTATTACCGGGATGCTGCAAAAACTGGAAGCGGCCTGGCAACAACAGCAGACCAGCAGTACGCCTGCCGCGACGGTAACGCGTGAGAATGACACCATTAATCTGGTGAAAGATGAGCGAATAATCGTCACGCCAATTAACGATATCTATTACGCCGAAGCGCACGAGAAAATGACCTTTGTCTATACGCGGCGTGAATCCTACGTAATGCCGATGAACATTACCGAATTTTGCAGCAAACTGCCGCCGTCGCATTTTTTCCGCTGCCATCGCTCATTTTGTGTCAATCTGAACAAAATACGCGAAATCGAACCGTGGTTTAATAACACCTACATTCTGCGACTGAAAGATCTGGATTTTGAAGTGCCGGTCAGCCGCAGCAAAGTGAAAGAATTTCGCCAGTTAATGCATCTTTAATCGGGAACTTTCATGAAAGCACCAGGCTTGCCCGCCGATCAACAATTTTTCGCCGATCTGTTCAGCGGCCTGGTGCTTAACCCGCAACTACTGGGGCGCGTCTGGTTTGCCAGCCAGCCTGCCTCGTTGCCGGTGGGCAGTTTATGTATTGATTTTCCCCGTCTGGATATCGTGCTGCGCGGCGAATACGGCAATCTGCTGGAAGCAAAGCAGCAACGTTTGGTGGAAGGAGAAATGCTGTTTATTCCGGCGCGCGCGGCTAATTTACCGGTCAACAACAAACCGGTGATGCTGTTAAGCCTGGTGTTCGCTCCGACCTGGCTTGGGTTATCGTTTTACGATAGCCGCACCACGTCGTTGTTGCATCCTGCTCGCCAGATCCAGCTTCCCAGCCTGCAACGCGGTGAAGGTGAAGCGATGCTTACCGCCCTCACCCATCTTAGCCGTTCGCCGCTGGAGCAAAATATCATTCAGCCGCTGGTGTTAAGTTTGCTGCATCTTTGCCGTAGCGTGGTGAATATGCCGCCGGGCAATTCGCAGCCGCGCGGCGATTTTCTCTATCACAGCATTTGTAACTGGGTTCAGGATAATTATGCCCAGCCGCTCACCCGCGAGAGCGTGGCGCAGTTTTTTAATATCACGCCCAATCATCTGTCAAAACTGTTTGCTCAGCATGGAACGATGCGTTTTATCGAGTATGTGCGTTGGGTGCGAATGGCGAAGGCGAGGATGATTTTGCAGAAATATCATCTGTCAATTCATGAAGTGGCACAGCGTTGCGGTTTTCCGGATAGCGACTATTTTTGTCGCGTTTTCCGGCGTCAGTTTGGTCTGACGCCGGGAGAGTACAGCGCCCGTTTTCAGGGCTAACGTCAGAAGGTTAATTCTGTTTCCAGCAGCGTCAGGATACTTTGTGCATCTTGCGCGGCAAACAACGACTGGCGGAAGTTTTTATTCACCAGTTTACGCGCCAGCTGCGAGAAGACTTTCACATGATTCATCCCTTCGTTAGCACCCAGCGTCAGCATGATCACCAGTTCGACTTCGCCCATTTCTGACTGCCAGCCAATCGGTTTCGCCAGCCGGGCAATGCTGATACTGGAATGACGGATCCACTGAGATTTGGTGTGCGGGATCGCTACGCCAAAACCAACGCCGGTGGTAACAATCTCTTCCCGCTGCCAGACATCTTCTTCCAGCTCAAACGGATGTTCAGTGCGCCCGTTAACGCCGAGGTTGCCGCACAGGAACTGGATCGCCTGCTCTTTATTGCTAAAATCCTGATCAACAAAGATATTCTCCAGCGCCAGCAGTGGGCGAACGTCTTCTTCCGGCGTAAAGGCGGTGAGTAACGCTTCAATTTCCTGCGCACTGCGGCATTCACATGCCTGACGCGCCAGTTCCCGACACGCCTCGCTATCCAGTTGACGAAGCTGGCTTTTCACCGCCGGAATACGCGGGCTACTCATACTCAGCTCATCCAGGCCCAGCCCAAGCAGTAGCGGCAGATAACGGCTTTCACCGCCCAGTTCACCGCAAATGCCTACCCATTTGCCCCGCTGATGCGCAGTGGTAACTATTTGCTGCAACATGCGCAGGAACGATGGCGTAATCGGGTTATATAGCGGCGATACGCGCGGGTTATTACGATCGACCGCATACAGATACTGGGTCATATCGTTGGAGCCGATACTGAAGAAATCGACCTCATCGCAGAAGTGGTCGATGATGTAGCACACCGACGGAACTTCCACCATGATCCCAAGCGTAATCGTCTCTGCATGACGCAGGCCATCGCGCTTAAGCTCAACGATCGCTTTTTGGATCTCGCCTTTCACCCATAAGATCTGATCGAGGCTGTGAACCATCGGGATCATCAACTGGGCGTTGCCGAAACTGGCGGCGCGCAAAATGGCCCGCAGTTGAGTGCGGAACAGGCCAGCAAATTCCGGGTAAATACGTACCGCGCGATAGCCGAGGAACGGGTTCTCTTCCTGGGGAATATTCAGATAAGGAATGCTTTTATCGCCGCCGATGTCCATCGTGCGGAAGATAATCGGCTTGTCGCCCGCCGCCAGTAGCACCTGCTGGTAGGCTTCAAATTGCTCCTGCTCGTCCGGCGCGCTGTCGCGATCCATATAGAGCATTTCGGTACGGAACAGCCCGACACCTTCCGCGCCGTTGGCAAACGCGCCTGGCGCTTCCAGAGCGGTGCCGATATTCGCCGCAATATCAATACGCTTGTTATCACGGGAATAGGCCAGCTGCGCGGCAGCCTGCGCCTGTTGTTTTTGGCGTTTATCCGCCAGCGTCTGCGCGACCTGATAATAACCGCTCACCGCGTCATTCGGGTTAATCGCCAGCACGCCGCACTGGGCGTCAAGCACTGCAGGTTGCCCGGCATAACGGGCAATCGCATCCAGCGGCAAGCCACTCAGTACCGGGATCGCCGAGGCACGGGCCAGAATCAGTGTATGCGAGGTGCGCCCGGTTTTCTCCAGAATCATGCCCGCAAGATTTTTCAAATCAAGGCTCAAAAACTGGCTTGGGGTTAAATCTTCAGCCACCAGAATGGTCGGTTTTTCAAGCACCAGCTTGTTGCGCGGCTTCAGTTCCGGCCAGGTGATATGCAGCAACTGTTCGCTGATATCGCGAATGTCGCTAACACGTTCGCGCAGATAATCGCTGGCAGAGGCAGAAAGTTTGGCGCAAACCTGCTCCATATTGCTGATGATCGCCGCCCCCAGCCCCTGATGCTGTTCTGTCATCAGGCGACGGATATTGCCTGCAAATTCATCATCCTGAATCAGCGACAAATGGGCGCTGAGGATAGTTTTGCTTTCGCCGTCACGCTCACGCAATTGCTGGTTCAGTTGCTCGGCAAGCGTTGCCAGGCTGTGCTCCAGCCGGGTGGAATCTTGCGCACTGGCGGGGATTGCCCGATAACTGTCGAGGCTGTCGCTTTGTAACAGGGTCAGCGTACCCACGCCGACGCCGCTTGCCAGCACATTGCCGTACAGTAAATCCGGGTTAAGGCGGCTTAATGAACGCGGCAGCGGATGCGCCGTCAGTTCTGCCTGCGTAGGCTGAACGCTGTCGCTGTCGATAAAGCGCACCTGGATGTACTCTTCCAGCACGCGCCGCGCCTGCTCTTCATCGCTGCCGCTAATGTTCAGGCTGCAACTGTCATTAAATAGGGTGCCGGTGCCAATCAGCGCCAGCGAGCTTTTCGCATCTGCCTTTGCGTTCTGGCGATGGTTAATAAAAGTGATTTCGCTTTGCCACTGGCTGCACTGTTCTTTAAGTTCCCACGCCGGACGAGCATGTAGACCGTTAGGCAAAGGACAGAGAAATTGAATCGTTAACATAACCGCTCCGGGTTAATCAGGAGATCATCTGAAATCCGTCAGTTGAACAACCGTCTCACGCGTAAGACGTTGAATAAGGGCAGATAAAAGTTGCTGCATCTGCAAAATGTCGCGGCAATCGGCAATCGATGCGGCGCAATGTCCATGGCGGGTTGCTGGCCCCATCACCACTGTGGGCACGCCGGTGCCGGTTAAGTGCACCGCCCCGCCGTCCGTGCCGCCGTTGCTGAACATATCTGCCTGCAACGGCACGCCAATTTCTGCCGCCACGGTTTCGACCCAGGCGGTAAGTTTTGGCGGCGCAATCAGCGACTTGTCGCTTAACACCAGCATCGGCCCGTTACCAATCTGGCGATGGTTAGCCGCGCCATAATCAAAGTTTTTCGCCCAGCAGGCGGTATCAAGCACAATGGCGACGTCCGGCGACACCGCGCGGGTGGCAGTTTGCCCGCCGCGTAATCCCACCTCTTCGCTGGAACTTGCCACCAGCCACACTTCCGCAGGTAGTTCGGCGTCGTGCAGTTCGCGCAGTAACGTCACCAGCAGATAGCAACCGAGGCGGTCATCAAAGGCTTTCCCCATCACTCGCTGGTGAGGGAGAACCTGAAAAGTGGTATCAAACGTGACGCGATCGCCGGGACGAATTCCCGCCTGCATCACTTCGTCATAGGAGCGCGCACCAATGTCCACGCGCATGGCGCTGACGTCATTCCCCTGCCGGTCGCCGTCAAGCAGGCCTGGAATTTTGCACTCTTCACGGGTGGTGATGCGCACCGGCTGCAGCTGGCGGGCAGCCATGCGTACGTTGCCAACCGGCAGCACATCAATCGCCCCTTCGCGGGAGATGCTGCGCACCATAAATCCCACTTCGTCCATATGCGCACAGATCATCACCTTCGGACCTGTCGATTCATTCAGGCGGATCAGCACCGATCCCAGACCATCAAATCGCACTTCTTTTTGCAGGCGATCCGCTTCTTCCAGCAGGATCTGCCGCACTTCCTGTTCCGAGGAGGCGATCGCATCTGCCTCGCTCAACGCTTTTAATAGCGATAAATCCATTATGCCTCTCCCGTGAGCAACACTGTTTTCGGCATGGCGTAGAGCACTTCTGCGCCTTGCGGGGTAACCAGCACAACATCTTCGATGCGCACGCCCCCTTGCCCTGGCAAATAAATCCCCGGCTCCACGGTCAGTAACATGCCTGGCTGTAGCGTCGTGGTGTCCCGCGGTGAAAAACGCGGATCTTCATGAACTTCAATGCCGATAGCGTGACCGGTGTTATGACCGAAATAGTCGCCATAACCTGCTTCTGTAATGACCCGGCGCGCGGCATCGTCAACCTGCTGGCAGCGCACGCCGGGGCGAATCGCGGAGATTGCTGCGAGCTGTGCCTGCAGGACAATTTGATAGACGTTAAACAGCGGGTGAGATTCGGCGCTCACCCCTTCGCCATTCACCAGCAAGGTGCGCGTCATATCAGAGCAGTAGCCCTGATACAGCGCACCGAAATCGAGAGTGACAAACTCGCCCGCTGCAACAATCTTGTCGCTGGCTTTGCCGTGCGGCAGCGCCCCACGCCAGCCACTGGCGACAATGGTGTCAAAAGAGGCTTTTTCTGCGCCCTGCTGGCGCATAAACCACTCCAGTTCAGCGGCTATCTCGCGCTCGCTCATCCCCGCCTGAATAAAGCGGCGAATATGCTCTGCACCGCGATCAGCAATCCCACAGGCGAAGCGGATTTTCTCCACCTCCTCTGGCGTTTTGATTTGCCGCAGCACATCCGGCGTGGCGCTAACCAGTTTCGCATTGAGTTCAGACTGCCAGCGGTGCGCGGTTTCCCAACTCACCTGCTGGCCCTCAAAACCGAGCGTTTGCAACTGTTCATCGGCAATGATTTGATTGACGATAGTGGTAAGCGTGTTCGTCGCGTCAAGCAAATGCAGCTGGTAGCCTTGCGCACGGGCTTCCACCTCAACGTAATAGCGCGAATCCACCAGAATGTGCGCACTTTCACGGCTAATCACCACATAACCTGATCCGGTGGAGATCCCCAGATGCGGCTGTTTGTTCTGCCGTGAGGAGAGAAGCACTGCATCCAGTTGTTGCGCCTTAAGCCAGTCGCGCAGCGAAGCGAGTAATGTCATCTGGATTTTCCTTCTTACAGGCTATCGATTAACAATTTGCCTTTACGGAACATCATCAGACGCAGGAACACCACCATCAGCGCAGTTATGACTGCCCCCAGCGCGATCCCCGCCATATAGACGCCCAGGTTAGTGACCAGCGGCCATGCCCAGATAGCGGACTCCGGGAACCATTGCACTGCGCCCAGCCAGACAGCGGCGGTTGAGCCGACAATAGCGCCGACCATATACGACGGAATGGCGGTGATGGGGCTTTCCAGCGCAAACGGAATCGCACCCTCACTGATCCCCATAAACGCCAGGAACATGGCGGTCTTACCCTGCGGATAAAGTTGAGCGTTGAACAGGCGTTTGCCGGTTAAACGACGGTCGATAATGGTCGCCAGCCCCAGACCAATCGGCGGAATAACGATAGCGATAGAACGAGCGGTGACCGGTAATACGTGGTCAGTGGTAAAGCTGAAGGCAACAAAACCTGCGGCTTTGTTGATCGGGCCACCAAGGTCGATTGCTGTCGCCGCGGCGATCCCCATTGCGTACATCAGCGCGCCCTTCTCACCTGCGGCAGTCAGCACAGTACGGATACCGCCGTTGATCCAGCCACCAAAGGGGGTGATGACGTAGTACATCGCCAGCATGACAAAAATGGCGGAAAGAATCGGGAGCAAAAATGTGGTTTTGAACGCTAACAGGAAATCCGGTAACTGGATTTTCTGGTTCATCCACTTCACAAGGTAACCCGCGACGATAGAAATAATCAGCGCACCAATGAAGGTGGACGGCACCGGCGAAGAGGTCGCCCATTGCATAGTGCTGGGATCGAAGTTCAGCAGTTGCGTCGGCTGGGTAGACATCAACCCGCCGATAAAACCAGCCGGGAACGCCAGTTTGCCACCGATAGAGTTCGCCACAAAAGCAGCAAACATCGGAATGGCAAAACCAAACAACACGCCGCCGAAGGACTGCGACAGCCAGGCAAATTTAAGTAAGGAGAGGTCGAAACCGGAGAATTTCCCGCTATTAAGAGCATCCATGATGCCGATCTCAGCAGGAATTTTAAGCCAGCTATAAGCAATCAGCTGGCTGAAAGCGAGGATCACACCGCCCATAATTAAGGTCGGCACCATGCGTGAAATCCCTGACATCACATGCTGCGGGAGTTCACCCCAGAAGCTGGTTTTAGAGGCCTGCGGATTCTTAACTGCCGCTGCCGCACCGGATGCGCCAGGCACAACGGTTGCACTGCGTTTTTTAATGGCCATAACAATTATCCCTGTCGAATATTACTGTTGTTCAGAGGCAATCATCTCTTCGATTTCTTTGATGATGCCCGCAGCGTTTTTAATTGCGTCCTGCAAAGTGATTTCATAAACGTCGCGTGATTCGAAACGTTCGTTATCTTCCGGGGTAACTGCCACGGAGTGGATGATGATGGTCGCTTCGGCGATATCCTGCGCCGTCAGGCGATTCTGGATACCGTCCGCGCCCTGGGTTTCAATTTTCACTTCATAACCGGCTTCTACCGCCGCTTCTTCCAGCGCCTGAGCGGCCATAAAGGTGTGAGCCAGGCCCATCGGGCAGGCACATAAGGCAATCAGTTTCTTACTCATCGTTAATTCCTCGTTCAGTGATAGTTGACGAGTGAAATTATGAACGTGCAAAACAAATCGCCGTTACCAGACAAATAATGCATTTACTGGAGAATTAATCCCGCTGTACGGAAGTGTGACGCAGGTCGGCCTTGTGAGGGGACACAAAGAAAAATTGAATAAACTGTATGATTTAAAAGATTATCGGGAGAGTTACCTCCCGATATAAAAGGAAGGATTTACAGAATGTGACCTAAGGTCTGGCGTAAATGTGCACCGGAACCGAGAAGGCCCGGATTGTCATGGACGATGAGATACACCGGAATATCATGGACATATTCTTTAAAGCGCCCTTTATCTTCAAATGCGGCACGGAAACCGGAGGCTTTGAAGAACTCAAGGAAGCGCGGCACGATACCGCCCGCAATAAACACGCCGCCAAATGTCCCGAGATTGAGCGCCAGATTGCCGCCAAAACGGCCCATAATGACGCAAAACAGCGACAATGCGCGGCGGCAATCGGTGCAGCTGTCAGCCAGCGCGCGTTCGGTAATATCTTTTGGCTTGAGATTTTCTGGCAGGCGGTTGTCAGCTTTCACAATTGCGCGATACAAATTCACCAGCCCAGGGCCAGAAAGCACGCGCTCCGCCGAAACATGACCAATTTCCGCACGCAATATTTCGAGGATAATGGCCTCTTCTTCACTATTCGGCGCAAAATCAACGTGACCGCCTTCGCCTGGCAAGCTTACCCAACGCTTATCGACATGGACCAGATGCGCAACCCCAAGCCCCGTTCCGGCACCGTAAACCGCAATAGGCTTACCTTCGACCGGTTCTGCGCCACCAAACTGAATCAGATGCTCTTTTTTCAGCATCGGGATCGCCATCGATACAGCGGTAAAATCGTTAATAATTTCCAGATGGCTAAAACCGAGATTCTTTTTCATTTCGGCAATTGAGAACGCCCAGGTATGGTTGGTCATCGCCACCCAGTCACCGGTAATTGGGCAAGCGATGGCAATACAGCCGTCTTTCACCTCGACCTTATGTTCTTCAAGATAAACGCGAATGACCGCTTCGAGGCTGGGGTAATCAAGCCCTGAATAGGTCTTAGCCTGCGAGATTTCACCACTGGCAATATCACACAGAGCAAGACGTGCGTTGGTGCCGCCCACATCACCGACTAATGCATACTTTGTCATTCTTCAACTGCTCCGCTAAAGTCAAAATAATTCTTTCTCACACTGTAAATACCTGGGGGCATAACAACAACGCCGGAAAGGCAGGCTCCCTGTAAATATCGATCTGGGTCACACAATTACTTTATCGTTTCAGCACCAATTGCAGCGATGCCTTTTTGCAAGCTGGGCAAACTAAGTATCAGACCCCGCATAAGGAATAGAACATGCTCCATCCGCGAGCCAGAACCATGTTGTTATTATCGCTCCCCGCCGTGGCAATTGGGATTGCGTCCAGTCTTATTCTGATTGTGGTGATGAAAATCGCCTCGGTATTACAGAATTTGCTCTGGCAACGACTGCCGGGAACTCTGGGGATAGCCCAGGATTCACCCCTCTGGATCATCGGTGTATTAACGCTAACGGGTATTGCGGTGGGGTTGGTTATCCGTTTCAGCCAGGGTCATGCCGGACCAGACCCCGCCTGTGAACCGCTGATCGGCGCACCGGTTCCGCCCTCTGCGCTACCTGGACTTATCGTAGCATTAATTCTCGGTCTTGCTGGCGGCGTCAGCCTGGGGCCGGAACATCCGATCATGACCGTCAATATCGCCCTTGCGGTTGCCATTGGCGCTCGTCTGTTACCGCGCGTCAACCGAATGGAGTGGACTATTTTAGCCTCTGCCGGAACCATCGGCGCGCTGTTTGGTACACCTGTTGCGGCGGCGTTGATATTTTCGCAAACCTTAAATGGCAGTAGTGAAGTTCCGCTATGGGATCGTCTTTTTGCGCCGTTAATGGCGGCAGCAGCTGGTGCACTTACTACCGGATTATTTTTCCATCCTCATTTTTCACTGCCCATTGCTCATTACGGACAGATGGAAATGACCGATATTCTCAGCGGCGCAATTGTCGCGGCGATTGCCATCGCCGCAGGGATGGTTGCCGTATGGTGCTTACCACGGTTGCACGCGATGATGCATCAAATGAAAAATCCGGTGCTCGTGCTGGGTATTGGCGGATTTATTCTCGGTATTCTGGGGGTTATTGGTGGACCAGTTTCGCTGTTTAAAGGGCTGGATGAGATGCAGCAGATGGTGGCAAATCAGGCTTTCAGCACCAGCGATTACTTTTTGCTGGCGGTAATTAAACTTGCCGCCCTGGTCGTTGCTGCCGCCAGTGGCTTTCGCGGTGGGCGAATTTTCCCGGCAGTGTTTGTCGGCGTGGCATTAGGGTTGATGCTGCATGAGCACGTTCCCGCCGTACCAGCGGCAATAACCGTTTCTTGCGCTATTCTCGGCATCGTGCTGGTGGTAACACGCGATGGCTGGTTAAGTCTTTTTATGGCGGCAGTCGTTGTACCCAATACCACATTGCTACCGCTGCTCTGTATCGTCATGCTTCCGGCATGGCTGTTATTAGCAGGTAAGCCGATGATGATGGTCAATCGTCCGAAGCAACAGCCCCCCCACGATAACGTTTAGCAAAAAATGCTCTCCTTTATGATTTAAGAGTTATGGCGATGATACGGGGCTTTACCTCCCCGTAATATTGCGTTAACAGGCCGCTGACGGCTTCGAGCGTGAAGGAGAATAACAATGTTCAGGTCACTGTTTCTGGCGGCCGCCCTGATGGCATTTACCCCGCTTGCAGCAAACGCAGGTGAAATCACCCTACTGCCATCAATCAAATTACAAATTGGCGATCGCGATCATTACGGTAATTACTGGGACGGTGGTCACTGGCGCGACCGTGACTACTGGCATCGCAATTATGAGTGGCGCAAAAACCGTTGGTGGCGTCATGATAATGGCTACCACCGTGGCTGGGATAAGCGTAAAGCGTATGAGCGTGGCTATCGTGAAGGCTGGCGCGATCGTGACGATCATCGCGGAAAAGGCCGGGGTCATGGGCACCGCCATTAAACGCGTCCGCCAATGGAGCACAATGCCTGATGCGACGCTAGTGCGTCTTATCAGGCCTACAAACCGGCTCTTTAACGCGTAGGGCGGATAAGGCGTTTACGCCGCATCCGCCAATAGTGCCAGATGCGACGCTCATTCAACTACAATCCCAGCGCCGTCCCCACCAACAACCAGATATTCAGCGCCACGACCAGCACCACAATCACCCAGCCTGTCTGTTTTACGCGTTTGCTGTTCACCAGATCGCCCATCAACTTGCTGTCACTGGTGAAAATCAGCAGTGGAACCAGCGCCAGAGCGATACCAAAACTTAACAGTACCTGACTCATAACCAGAATCCGTGTCGGATCTAATCCCATCAGAATGACAATAAATGACGGCAACATGGTGACTGTACGACGCACCCACAGCGGGATATGAAAGCGAATGAAGCCCTGCATCACCACCTGCCCCGCCAGTGTCCCCACCACCGTTGAAGACAGCCCCGCAGCAACCAGGCTTAATCCAAAGACCGTTGCCGCAGCGTGGCTTAACAGCGGTTGCAGCGTCAGATAAGCCTCATCAAGATCGGCAACACCAGTATGACCGGAAAAGTGGAACGCCGCCGCAGCTGTAGCCATCATCGCCAGATTGACAAAACCGGCAATAGTCATGGCGATAGCCACATCCCATTTGGTGGCGGAATAACGTTGTTGACGCGAACCGCCATGTAAATGCTGAGTGAGCGAAGAGTGCAAATAAATCACATGCGGCATAATCGTCGCCCCTAACACGCCTGCTGCAAGGAAGACCGCTTCCGAAGTAGGTAAACTCGGGATCACCATTCCTTTACCCAGCTGCGCCAGGTTAGGCTGGGAGAAAATCAACTCGACAATGTAAGCCGCGGCAACAAACAACAGTAACCCGCCAATCACTTTCTCCAGCGGTTTTTGCCCGCGACGTTGCAGCATTAAAATCAGGAAAGTCGCGATCCCCGTCAGCACCGCACCTTGCAACAACGAAACACCAAGAATGAGTTTAAAACCGATCGCCGCACCAATAAATTCCGCCAGGTCGGTTGCCATCGCAATAATTTCTGCCTGAACCCAATAGAACCACACTACGGGACGCGGATAGTGATCGCGAATTTGCTCCGCCAGATTTTTACCGGTGGCAATCCCTAGTTTGGCAGAGAGGATCTGAATCAGCATCGCCATCAGGTTGGCCCAAACGACAACCCACAGGAGCTGATAGCCGAAGCTGGCACCCGCCTGAATATTGGTCGCAAAGTTACCGGGATCGATATAACCAATCGCCGCAATGAACGCAGGTCCCATTAATGCGAGCCTCGTCTTGCGCGCCGCCCGTCCGCTGCTACTCTCAACGCGATAGTTCGTCATCTTGTGCCTCTAAAACATAGCCTTTGCTATGTTTCATGCTATGCCAAACGAGAATAATTATCAAATTCATTTAAATGGGTTGTGGTGATTTCTTTGATAGACCAGGATTATGACTACGAAAAGATTGATGACTTGAATGTTATGGTTATGTTTAATGTTAGCACATTTACATAACTTTCAGCTTCCATACACAACATAGCAGAAATGTATGACAGATCACTATTTTTGAAGCTTGTCACAGGACGTCATTATAGTGTGTGTCAGATCTCGTTTTCCTTAACCATGTTACATAGAATGTGCACGGAAATTTAACCTGCCTCATATTTGGAGCAAATATGGACCGCGTCCTTCATTTTGTACTGGCACTTGCCGTTGTTGCGATTCTCGCACTGCTGGTAAGCAGCGACCGCAAAAAAATTCGTATCCGTTATGTTATTCAACTGCTTGTTATCGAAGTGTTACTGGCGTGGTTCTTCCTGAACTCCGACGTTGGTTTAGGCTTCGTGAAAGGCTTCTCCGAAATGTTCGAAAAACTGCTCGGATTTGCCAACGAAGGGACTAACTTCGTCTTTGGTAGCATGAATGATCAAGGCCTGGCATTCTTCTTCCTGAAAGTGCTGTGCCCAATCGTCTTTATCTCTGCACTGATCGGTATTCTCCAGCACATTCGCGTGTTGCCGGTTATTATCCGCGCAATTGGTTTCCTGCTCTCCAAAGTCAACGGTATGGGCAAACTGGAATCCTTTAACGCCGTCAGCTCCCTGATTCTGGGTCAGTCTGAAAACTTTATTGCCTATAAAGATATCCTCGGCAAAATCTCCCGTAACCGTATGTACACCATGGCAGCAACGGCGATGTCCACCGTATCTATGTCCATCGTTGGTGCATACATGACCATGCTGGAGCCGAAATATGTCGTTGCGGCGCTGGTACTGAACATGTTCAGCACCTTTATCGTGCTGTCGCTGATCAACCCTTACCGTGTTGATGCCAGTGAAGAAAACATTCAGATGTCCAACCTGCACGAAGGTCAGAGCTTCTTCGAAATGCTGGGTGAATACATTCTGGCAGGTTTCAAAGTTGCCATTATCGTTGCCGCGATGCTGATCGGCTTTATCGCCCTGATCGCCGCGCTGAACGCACTGTTTGCCACCGTTACTGGCTGGTTTGGCTACAGCATCTCCTTCCAGGGCATCCTGGGCTACATCTTCTATCCGATTGCATGGGTGATGGGTGTTCCTTCCAGTGAAGCACTGCAAGTGGGCAGTATCATGGCGACCAAACTGGTTTCCAACGAGTTCGTTGCGATGATGGATCTGCAGAAAATTGCTTCCACGCTCTCTCCGCGTGCTGAAGGCATCATCTCTGTGTTCCTGGTTTCCTTCGCTAACTTCTCTTCAATCGGGATTATCGCAGGTGCAGTTAAAGGCCTGAATGAAGAGCAAGGTAACGTGGTTTCTCGCTTCGGTCTGAAGCTGGTTTACGGCTCTACCCTGGTGAGTGTGCTGTCTGCGTCAATCGCAGCACTGGTGCTGTAAGACCATACATAAAAAAGCCGGGGATAATTCCCCGGTTTTTTTACGCCTGTTAATCAGCTAATGGCTGCGGGCGACCAATCAAATACCCTTGCAGATATTGCACCCCGAGCTTATGCAATAGCGCCTGCTGCTGTTGCGTCTCGACAAACTCCGCGACCACACTCAATGACTTCGCTTTCGCCAGATCGGTAATTGATCTCACAATCATCGCATCCAGCGTGTTCGTGACAATATCTTTCACAAAGACGCCATCAATTTTGATGATATCAGCCTGCAAACGCTTTAACCGTTCGTAGTTGGCATATCCGGTGCCAAAGTCATCAATCGCAATCCGGAAACCAAACTTATGCAGCTGCTCGATGTTGTACATGCTGCTTTCTGCGTTAGAAAACGCCTGCTCCTCGGTGATCTCAAGAATGACCGCCTGCGGGGAGATGTGATAACGCTTAAACAGACGAATAATCCGCCCGGCAATATTCTTTTGCAGCAGCGTGAGCGGCATTAAATTGACTGAAAAGCGCGGTCCTTTTTTGTCGCAAGGGTGTGTTGCCAGCCACTTCAACAAGGATTCCAGCACTTGCAAATCAAAACGCGCGCTAAGGTTAAACTGAGCAATAAGGGGCAGAAACTTATCCGGGGTCATAATGCCGCCGTCATATTTCAGTCGCGCGAGGATCTCATCATAACCTTCACCCTCTTTGTTGCGAATTGGCTGGGCGTAGAGCAGCAAATCACCCTGATCTAACGCCGTGCGAATGGTATTCAGCAATAGCACCTGTTTAGTGGTCTGCCCGGAAACCATCTCCTCTCTGCTATCCAGCGCCAGCACATGATGATGTGCGCAGGATTGCTCCGCCAGCCAGCTTAACTGCCCCAACAAGGGTTGCAGGGTTTCCTGATTTCCATCAAAACGCCCCCAGGCAGCACCATAGCCCATATCCAGCCCGGTATTGTTCCAGTGAATTTGCCGACTATTCAGGATGTTAACCATATGCTGGAGTCGCCCTTCCGTTTCCGGCCCGCTCAGCACTAACAGCAGTTCACTACCCGGCAATTGATACAACTTTTCGTTTTCCTGCATCAACGGCAGCAGCGTACGGCAAATTGAGCGGATACAGTGAACGCGCATCATTAAGCCGTAATGACGACTCATAAACTCAAGATTATCAATGCGCAGGCAGCAAAAACTCTTGCCCGCCTCTTGCTCCGGCGCTTGTTCCAACGCACGAAAGTTGGGTAGGAGCGTTAACGGATCTGTCAGCGCCTGCAAATGCCAGCGGCGATTAAGCCATTCACTGCGATGATAAATGCGCACCATATAGAGCAGGCAAACGCTAAAGGAAATCAGCACCGCAAGAATAAATGCCAGCGAATATTCGGTTTCCACCCCTTGCAAAAAGTTCTGGTTGTAATTCAGAAGGCAAAGCGTTGAAACAGCCCAGGTGAGATTTAAAAACGGATAGCGAAGCTTACCGACCCCGAGGGTAAAGATGATGAAGAAAACGGGTACCAGGTAACCGGCAATAAAGTCGTTTTCATAAGGTGTGCACAACAGAAGTAGCAGCACGCTTAACGCTGCCAGCCAGCTTAAGGTAAATGCGCGTTTCTCTTTGCCCAACGACGGAGCGATATCCCTGCGCCACAATATCTGCGCAAAGTGGGGACTTACAATCATGCGAGTGAGATAGTAGAAAAGCATGTTGTAAATCAGCACAGCGGTGAAAAGGCTTAGCAAATCAACGACCGTGAAAATGGCATCCGCATCGCCGAAAAAGGTGGATATCTTTAGCGGGAAATCAAAGAAGCTCCCCACAAGATACATGCTGCATTTGATGCCGATCGGCGTCACCAAACCAAGCCAGAACAGACGTTGCCAGACATATCGGCTGGTCAATCCATAACGCCAACGCGTCCCCAGCTGCCAGCGTAATATTGCGCAGGCACACAACACGACAAACGTCTGGCTACCGAGCATGACCGCAGTCTGTAAAAAAGAGAGATGAAAGTTCCACAGATTGGTGCAAAACATCCCGCATAAAACGGGAACGACACCGCGCCAGCCAAAGATAAACAAGATTGACAGCATTACGCACAGTGGCATCCACGCCAGAAAGATATAACTGGAATGGATAATGGCAAGTGGCGAAATAAAACGGGATAGCTGAATAAGTACCACGGTGAGCGTAAACGCTAGTGTGAATATCTTGATATTTTTTATCAGGTTATGCTCCACAAACATGAGTACACTACTCTCACTGATCGGGGTTTTCAGGCACACAAATAATAAGTTTATTCGCATCGCGAAGCAAACAGGGGGCCAGCCTGTTGCCGATTTTTCATCCAATGATGCTTTCACCAGGCGGCACTAACCCGGACGTAGACTGTATTACAAAAGCGGCAAAAAGCAGAGACAAAAAACCCCCGCTTTGCAGCGAGGGTTGGAAATTTGGTGGAGCTAAGCGGGATCGAACCGCTGACCTCTTGCATGCCATGCAAGCGCTCTCCCAGCTGAGCTATAGCCCCACGATGCGTTTACGTACCAAGTTTGCTGGGTGCAAAATTTGGTGGAGCTAAGCGGGATCGAACCGCTGACCTCTTGCATGCCATGCAAGCGCTCTCCCAGCTGAGCTATAGCCCCGTCACGTAAAGCTTGTCGAGTTGACGGGCGGCATCATATGAATTCCGCCCGAATGTGTCAACGGCAAATTGCAACGTGTAGTTTCAATCGCTGAAAAATCAGGCAAATGAACAATTTTGGAAAACCGCTCGCATTCAGTAGTTATTCATGTCACGGTTTCCTGTAAAGTGGTGTTATAAAATGAACTACTAATAGACCCACATACATTCAGGGAATTGTTATGTTCAAGGAGAGGATGACACCAGATGAACTTGCCAGACTGACCGGCTATAGCCGCCAGACCATTAATAAATGGGTACGCAAGGAAGGCTGGACAACGTCACCAAAACCTGGCGTCCAGGGTGGCAAAGCCCGACTGGTTCACGTCAATGAACAGGTTCGTGAATATATTCGCAATGCTGAACGTCCAGAAGGTCAGGGAGAAGCGCCTGCCCTTTCTGGTGATGCGCCGCTTGAAGTATTGCTGGTGACACTGGCGAAAGAGATGACGCCAGTTGAACAAAAACAGTTTACATCCTTGCTTCTGCGGGAAGGGATTATCGGATTGTTACAACGCTTAGGGATTCGCGATAGCAAATAATATGAAAAGATTACGCAATAAAATGACCACCGAAGAACTGGCTGAATGCCTCGGTGTGGCTAAACAAACTGTTAACCGTTGGATCAGAGAAAAAGGCTGGAAAACGGAAAAATTTCCCGGCGTGAAAGGCGGTCGTGCCAGACTTATTCTGGTCGATACGCAAGTTTGCGAGTTTATTCAGAACACGCCAGCCTTCCATAACACACCAATGTTGATGGAAGCTGAAGAGAGAATTGCTGAATACGCTCCTGGAGCACGCGCCCCGGCGTATCGACAAATCATCAACGCGATAGATAATATGACAGACATTGAGCAGGAAAAAGTCGCGCAATTTTTGTCACGTGAAGGAATTCGCAATTTCCTCGCCCGTCTCGATATTGACGAATCAGCATAAATAAAAAACGGCAGGATATTATCTCCTGCCGTTTATCTTTTTACACGCTAATTACTGCTGATTTTCGCGTTCAGCAATAAAATCCAGCGCTTTGTTGATACGCTCGATACTGCGGGTCTTACCAATTGCGTGAACGGTAACATCCAGTGCTGGAGACTGCCCCGCACCGGTTACGGCGACACGCAGCGGCATACCAACTTTACCCATACCCACTTCCAGCTCATCCGCCGTCGCCTGAATAGCGTGATGAACGTTTTCAGCGGTCCAGTCAGTAATCGCGGCCAGTTTGTCACGAACCACTTCCAGCGGCTGACGCGCTACCGGACGCAGATGTTTTTTCGCGGCGTCGGCATCGAACTCAGCAAAATCTTCGTAGAAATAACGGCAGCTCTGTGCCATCTCTTTCAGCGTCTTGCAGCGTTCGCCCAGCAGTTTCACCAGATCAGCCAGCTGCGGGCCGTTACGGGTATCGATATTTTCCTGCTCAATGTGCCACTGTAAGTGAGTAGCAACATACTCCGGCGGCAGCGCGTTAATGTAGTGATGGTTCAGCCACAGCAGCTTGTCGGTGTTGAACGCACTGGCAGATTTGCTGACGGCATTCAAAGTGAAGTATTTGATCATCTCTTCACGAGTGAAGATTTCCTGATCGCCGTGGGACCAGCCCAGACGCACCAGATAGTTCAGCAGTGCTTCTGGCAAATAACCGTCATCACGATACTGCATTACGCTGACTGCCCCGTGACGTTTGGACAGTTTTTTACCGTCATCGCCATTGATCATAGAAACGTGCGCGTAAACCGGCACCGGCGCTTTCAGGGCCTTAAGAATGTTGATCTGGCGTGGCGTGTTGTTGATATGGTCTTCGCCACGGATAACGTGGGTGATTTCCATATCCCAGTCATCGACAACCACACAGAAGTTATAGGTTGGGGAACCATCGGTACGGCGGATAATAAGATCGTCCAGTTCCTGGTTGCTGAACTCGATCGGACCACGGATCTGATCGTCAAAAACAACAGAACCTTCCTGCGGGTTAGCAAAACGTACAACACACGGTTCATCATCAGCATGATGCTCATGGCTGTGGCGGCAGCGACCGTCATAACGCGGCTTCTCACCTTTCGCCATTTGCTCTTCGCGCAGCGCTTCCAGGCGCTCTTTAGAGCAATAGCATTTATAAGCAGTGCCCTCTTCCAGCATCTGATCGATCACCGCGTTGTAGCGATCAAAACGTTTGGTCTGGTAGTACGGACCTTCATCCCACTCCAGGCTCAGCCAGTTCATGCCATCCATAATGGCTTCGATAGCTTCCGGCGTGGAACGCTCAAGATCGGTGTCTTCAATACGCAGCACGAACTCACCGCCGTGGTTACGTGCAAAAAGCCAGGAGTAAAGAGCAGTACGCGCGCCGCCAACGTGCAGATAGCCTGTTGGGCTTGGCGCGAAGCGAGTTTTGATTTTCATGAAATGGCCTTACGTTTAGAAAGATGCCGACAACCGGCAAATCCTGGAAAAATTAAGTGGGCGATATTCTATCACTCCCGCCTGATTCCTCAATGTAGTTCGGGTTTCTACCTTACGCATTATTGTTTTCGTTGACAAATTGCGCAACACGGTCTGTTTTGCGATCATCTTGCTTAAATTTACGACGAACGAACAATTTCTTTAGAAAATGCGTTGACTCATTTTGAACTCTCCCTATAATGCGACTCCACACAGCGGGGGTGATTAGCTCAGCTGGGAGAGCACCTCCCTTACAAGGAGGGGGTCGGCGGTTCGATCCCGTCATCACCCACCAACTACTTTATGTAGTCTCCGCCGTGTAGCAAGAAATTGAGAAGTGGGTGATTAGCTCAGCTGGGAGAGCACCTCCCTTACAAGGAGGGGGTCGGCGGTTCGATCCCGTCATCACCCACCACTTTCTCGCCAGCTAAATTTCTTGTAAAAATGTGAAGTACCGAAGTGGGTGATTAGCTCAGCTGGGAGAGCACCTCCCTTACAAGGAGGGGGTCGGCGGTTCGATCCCGTCATCACCCACCACTTCGGGTCGTTAGCTCAGTTGGTAGAGCAGTTGACTTTTAATCAATTGGTCGCAGGTTCGAATCCTGCACGACCCACCAATGTAAAAAAGCGCCCTAAAGGCGCTTTTTTGCTATCTGCGATACTCAAAGATTCGAACCTGCAGCAGGTTTGAGTTGAGCGCAGCGAAACAACGGAGCCGCTCGCGGCGACGGCCCGAAGGGCGAGCGAAGCGAGTCATCCTGCACGACCCACCAATGTAAAAAAGCGCCCTAAAGGCGCTTTTTTGCTATCTGCGATTTGCGAAATTGCCTGATGCGCTTCACTTAGCAGACTACTATTTCCGGCAATTCCTGTCTCCTCACCTACTGTGTCAATGCAGCCAACAGCTTAACCATCGCGGGCGTCACCTGCTGTGTTTCATAAACAATATATAAATCTGCAGGGATGCGCTGTTTGAGCGGACGGAAAATGACACCTGGCCAGTTCATTTGTGCGTAGCTGTCCGCTATCAATGTGATACCAATGCCCATACTGACCATAGCGAGTACCGTTTGCGGTTCATTAACTTCGCGAATAACAACCGGTGAAAATCCCACCTGCTGGCAAACTCGCTGCAAAAAATCCCAGTCAGTGTAAACGGGCGGCATTGTAACAAAATACTCGTCACGTAGCGCTTCCAGCGGGACGGTGGAAAATGATGAGAGATGATGCTCTTCAGGCATCGCCACCAGAAACGCCGATTCATGCAACCGTAAGCTGGTAAAACCAGTCGGTGGTTCTGTCGCCATTCGCCAGATCCCGGCATCAAGTTCGCGGCGTTCCAGCAAGGCCATTTGCATCGCGGGCATCTTTTCGCGAAAAAGAACGTCAACGTTAGGATTTTCCCTGAGGAATCGCCGCATAACCGGGCGCATCCGTCCCCACATTGCCGTTCCCACTACGCCGAGTTCAATCCGCCCTGCTTCTCCCCGACCTATTTGTTCAATCCGAGCCAATACATTATTAGCATTCACCAGCAATCGACGCGATTCTTCCATCAAGATTTTGCCCGCGTGTGTCAGTACGACGCTGCGCGAATGGCGAATAAAAAGCTGCGTGCCGAGTTGATTTTCCAGCTCTTTAATATGAATGCTGAGCGGAGGCTGAGACATATTTAAACGCGCTGCTGCGCGGCCAAAATGCAACTCTTCCGCTACGGCAAGAAAATAACGGAGCAACTTAAGATCTGTTCTGTATACGCGTTCCATAATTAAGTGCTCCATATAATAAATACATCGTATTAAATTATCATGGCATAAAGTATTTCACCACCAGATATCCGACATACATAAACACAATGGATAATATACCCGGTAATACATTTGGTACAGGAATAGGCAAGCGCACGATTGTAAACAAAGCACCAATACCAAAACCAACGCCGGAAGAAAATAAAATATCTTTCACTAATTAACCTTTATCATAAAAGCAGCTCTGAAGAGCAGAGCCGCGAATCCTTTTAATGAGTCACCGCTCGATGCTTTATCTTTTCAGGGTCATGATTATATTTAAACCCAAAGAAAAATATCACTGCGAGAAAAAGAGCATATCCTGCAAACACCAGCCAGATAGTTTGCCAGTCTTTTACGCCATCCACCGAAAAGTAATCTACTGCCATGCCACTCAGAATCGAGCCAACCCATGCGCCGACACCATTTACCATGGTCATAAAGAGCCCCTGCGCGCTGGCACGAATGCTGGAATCAACTTCCTGTTCGACAAATACCGAACCAGAAATATTGAAGAAATCGAATGCACAGCCATAAACAATCATCGACAGCAGCAGCAAAATAAATCCGGTTGTTGACGGATCGCCGCGAAGAAGCCAAAGCGCAGCGTCCAGGCCACCATACTCATCAGCATGACGGTTTTAATGCCAAATCGCTTTAAAAAGAATGGGATAGTCAGTATAAAGCCCACTTCTGCCATCTGTGAAACTGACAGTAAAATGGAGGGATATTTCACCACAAAACTGTCAGCAAACTCCGGGTTACGGGCGAAATCATGTAGGAACGGATTACCAAAAACGTTGGTAATTTGCAGTACCGCACCCAGCATCATGGCAAAGAGGAAAAAGATGGCCATGCGTGGATTTTTAAACAGCACGAAGGCATCCAGACCCAGCTTGCTGGCAAGCGATGTGGTCGCTTTTTTCTCCGCAACCGGAATCTTCGGCAAAGTCAGCGCATAAGCCGACAGCAGCAATGACGCACCGGACGCGATATACAGCTGCAGACTACTCAATTCCAGATGCAGCAGGCTTACTGCCCACATCGCGACAATGAACCCCACCGTACCAAAAACGCGAATGGGCGGGAAAGCGGTCACCGGGTCAAGCCCTGCCTGGGCAAGACAGGAATAAGAGACGCTGTTCGATAACGCAATAGTCGGCATAAACGCCATCGCATTGACTAACATCACCCAAAACATCATATCCGGATCAGTTACGGATGCCGCATAAAAAAGTACGCCCGCACACACCAGGTGACACAGCATGTATGCACGTTCTGCGCGCAGCCATTTGTCTGCGATGATCCCCATTATACCAGGCATAATAATCGCGGCGATCCCTTTGGAACTGTAAACCATGCCAACATTAGCGCCGGTGAAATGAAGGGTATTAATCATGTAAGAGCCGAGGGTAACCGGCCAGCTCCCCCAGATAAAATATTGCAAAAAGGACATTACCTTTAAGCGCATCGCGATGCTCATAATCGTTTCCTTGTCGCATCATTTGGCCTCACCCGCGAGGCCGTTTCTTATTGTTTTTCTCAGGCAATTTTGCGCAGAAAGCCACAAATAAGGTTGATGAAGTTCTGCTTAGAGAGCTCCGCAGCCGCCAGCGTTTGCGCATGTGACAATTTCACATCGCTTAAACCTTCCGCCATATTGGTAATCGCAGAGACCGCAACGACTTTAAGGTCGCAATGGCGAGCTGAAATAACCTCAGGCACCACAGACATACCAACAACATCCCCACCAATAATTTGCATCATGCGAATTTCCGCCGCAGTCTCGAAATTCGGCCCCGGATACGAGACGAACACGCCCTCCGTCAGAGGGAAACCCTCTTCTTTCGCCACTTTTTGTAACAGTGCGCGGTATTCCGCATCGTAGGCATTTGCCAGTGAGAAGAAGCGCTCTCCAAAACGATCATCGTTAAGACCCACCATCGGCGTACCGGGCATGGTGTTGATATGATCTTTCAATGCGACCAGGCTGCCTGCCCCCACTTCCGGACGCAGCGAGCCTGCCGCATTGGTGCAGAACAGTAGCTCGCAGCCCAGCAGCTTAAAGGTACGAATTGCGTCAGTCATAATGGTCATTCCACGACCTTCGTAGAAATGTCCGCGACCTTTCATACATACCACCGGTACGCCCTGGAGATGGCCCAGCACTAACTCCCCCGCATGACCATGTACCGTACTTACCGGGAAGCCCGGCAGCTTTTCGTAGGAAATTGCGACAGCGTTCTCAATCTGATCGGCCAGCGCGCCGAGCCCGGAACCTAAAATAAAGGCCACTCGTGGCGTGAAATCAGGTTTATAAGTCTTGATAATATCTATGCAAAACAGCGGGTTATGAGAAAATTGAACCTGAGACATACATATCCTTTTTCTGTAGGGTGGAATCTAACGCCTTTTTATAGCGAGGTTGTCCCGGCTCTTACCAATACACTTTTCTCACGCATTCAATAGCGATTCGATATCGATGGATTTATATCTTTTCTCTATTAATCCACGGTAAAAACTGTATTGGCGATATTAATTCCTTTGCATTAACAATATGTCGTTTTTAGCAAACCACTTTATTAAGCAATCTACTAATAACGATCGGCATAGGGAATTATGCTATGAAAAAACATCTTTTAACTCTGACACTTTCCTCTATATTAGCGATACCTGTTGTATCTCATGCAGAATTTAAAGGCGGTTTTGCAGATATCGGCGTGCATTATCTGGACTGGACCAGCCGGACTACCGAAAAATCGTCGACCAAATCACACAAAGATGATTTTGGTTATCTTGAATTTGAAGGTGGCGCTAACTTTAGTTGGGGAGAAATGTACGGGTTCTTCGACTGGGAAAACTTCTATAACGGTCGCCATAATAAACCAGGTAGCGAGCAGCGTTATACCTTTAAAAATACCAACCGTATTTACCTGGGTGACACCGGATTTAATCTCTACTTGCATGCGTATGGCACCTACGGTTCTGCGAATCGCGTGAATTTCCACGACGATATGTTCCTGTACGGTATCGGCTACAATTTCACCGGCAGCGGTTGGTGGTTCAAACCGTTCTTTGCTAAGCGTTATACAGATCAAACCTATTACACTGGCGACAACGGCTATGTCGCCGGCTGGGTTGCAGGTTACAACTTTATGCTGGGCAGCGAGAAATTCACTCTTACCAACTGGAACGAGTACGAGTTTGACCGTGACGCTACCTATGCAGCGGGTAATGGCGGTAAAGAAGGGCTGAATGGCGCAGTTGCACTGTGGTGGAATGCAACATCACACATTACTACGGGGATTCAGTATCGATATGCGGATGACAAACTGGGCGAAGATTTTTACCAGGATGCGATAATCTACTCCATCAAATTTAACTTCTGATTGATTACTGCCGGGGCTCCCGGCAGTATGAATTCACTCTATATCTGATACAACGGATCCCCTTCCCGCCCAGCCATTAGCGCATTGCCCTGGTCTCGTACCACGTCCCATAAAGCTTCAGCGGCGGTGGAAAGTGAACGGTTCTTCCTGCGCACCAGCATCAACTGGCGTTCAACAACCGGCGTAATGCGCTTTACCACCAGTGGGCTACCTTCAGGCAATGGTAGCGCCAGTGCGGGAAGAATACTGATGCCGATGCCTGCGGCTACCATCGGGAACAGCGTCGCCGGATGTCCAATCTCCTGCACAATATTCGCCTGAATACCATTGCGCGCCAGCGCTGCGTCAATCAGCGGTCGGCTGCCTGACGCGTAATCCTGCAACACCAATTTCGCTCCCTGTAATGCCTGCCAGGGTACATAATCTTCCACGGCCAAAGCGCTATCGCGATGGCAAAGCAGAAAGAAAGGCTCGGAAAGAATCGCTTCACATTGCAGATCGCCCACTGGGCCTGGATCGATGACGATGCCAAAATCGACATCTCCCTGGCGAATACTTTCCATTACCCACTGCTGCGGACGATCGTGCAGGACAAACTGAATATCTGGATAGCGGCGATGGCTTTCAGCAATGCATTGCGGAATAAGATGCGCGGAAATGGTCTGGCTGGCAGCGACCCGAACTTTTCCGCTCAGTTGTTGCCCCATACGCCCGGTATCGCGCAACGTGCTGTTCAGTTCATCCAGCAGTCGCTCAAGACGCAAAGCCAGCTGCTGCCCTGCATCTGTAAGCACCACTTCACGCGTGGTTCTGTCCAGCAGGCGAACACCAGTATGATTTTCCAGTTCCTTCACACTGTGACTCACTGCCGACTGGCTCAGGCCGATACGCTCTCCTGCACGACTAAAACTTTTCTCCTGCGCTACTGTGACGAAAACCTTTAATTGTTTTAAAGAATAATTCATCTGTTTTCTTCATGAATGGATGCAATAAATCAATTTTATTTCTCAAACTGGAAGAAGCACAATAGAACCATCGATCATCTGGAGTCTTTATGAAACTTTTTCGTATCCTCGATCCTTTCACCTTAACCCTGATCACGGTGGTGTTGCTGGCCTCTTTCTTTCCGGCCAGAGGCGATTTCGTCCCCTTCTTTGAAAATCTGACCACCGCAGCTATTGCCCTGCTGTTCTTTATGCACGGCGCGAAGTTGTCGCGTGAGGCGATTATTGCTGGCGGTGGTCACTGGCGACTGCATTTGTGGGTAATGTGCAGCACCTTCGTGCTGTTTCCGATTCTGGGTGTACTGTTTGCCTGGTGGAAACCGGTAAATGTCGACCCGATGCTCTACTCCGGTTTTCTCTACTTGTGCATTCTCCCGGCTACCGTGCAGTCTGCAATCGCCTTCACGTCAATGGCGGGCGGTAACGTCGCGGCAGCGGTTTGTTCTGCGTCGGCATCCAGCCTGCTGGGGATTTTCCTTTCACCATTGCTGGTTGGTCTGGTGATGAATGTTCACGGTGCAGGGGGCAGCCTTGAGCAGGTCGGTAAAATTATGCTGCAACTGCTGCTGCCGTTTGTGTTGGGGCATCTTTCCCGGCCGTGGATTGGTGACTGGGTGTCGCGCAATAAAAAATGGATTGCGAAAACTGACCAGACGTCCATTCTGTTGGTGGTTTATACAGCGTTCAGCGAAGCCGTCGTTAATGGTATCTGGCATAAAGTTGGCTGGGGATCATTGCTGTTTATCGTGGTGGTCAGCTGCGTTCTTCTGGCTATCGTGATTGTAGTTAACGTCTTTATGGCACGCCGACTGAGCTTCAATAAGGCAGATGAAATTACTATCGTCTTTTGTGGTTCGAAAAAGAGTCTGGCAAATGGCATCCCGATGGCAAACATTCTGTTCCCCACATCGGTGATCGGTATGATGGTGCTGCCCCTGATGATTTTCCATCAGATCCAATTGATGGTCTGTGCGGTGCTGGCGCGTCGATACAAACGCCAGACCGAACAGTTACAGGCGCAGCAGGAAAGCAGCGCCGATAAAGCTTAAAGCGGACGCTTCAGGGGCTGGACCAGTTGCGTCAGCCCCTCGGTTTTAATCAGCAGCGTGATTTGCATTAGCTCACCGAGCTTCCCTGCCGGGAACTCATCTTTGCGGGCAAACCACAGCAGATACTCCTCCGGCAGGTCGATTAAGCGACGCCCTTTGTATTTGCCAAACGGCATTATCGTATTGGCTATTTCAATCAGCTGCTCTTTTTCCATCTCAGCTACCCAGCAAACGCAGCATTTCCGCTTCGTCGATGACTTCAATGCCCAGTTCCTGCGCCTTCGCCAGTTTAGATCCTGCAGCTTCACCCGCTATCACCAGATCGGTTTTCTTCGACACGCTGCCCGCGACTTTCGCGCCCAGTTCGACCAGTCGAGCTTTAGCGTCATCACGCGACATCTGGCTTAAGCTGCCCGTAAGCACCACGGTTTTACCAGCAAACGGGCTGTCAATCTCTTCCGCGTTGATAACGATCGGCGCAGGCCAGTGAACACCTTCCGCCAACAGCTCGCTGATGACATTGCGGTTGCTTTCTTCGGCAAAGAAGTTGTGAACGTGGGATGCAACGACAATGCCAACATCAGGCACCTTTTGTAGCTCTTCAATCGAAGCGGCTTCCAGCGCTTCCAGCGTGCCGAAATATGCCGCCAGACCTGCTGCGGTGGCCTCGCCGACTTCACGGATGCCAAGTGCATAGAGGAAGCGAGCAAAGGTGGTTTCTTTCGCTTTTTCCAGCGCGTTAACCACGTTTTGTGCCGATTTTGGCCCCATACGCTCCAGTCCGGTCAGTTTGCCTGCGGTGAGTTTGAACAGATCTGCCGGAGTATGGACATATTCTTTTTCAACCAGCTGATCGATGATTTTGTCGCCCATTCCGTCAACATCCATCGCACGGCGGGAAACAAAGTGTTTCAGCGACTCTTTACGCTGCGCACCGCAAATCAGGCCACCGGTACAGCGGGCAACCGCTTCACCTTCCACACGCTCAACGTCAGAACCACATACCGGACAATGCGTCGGGAATACAACCTCACGGGTATCTTCCGGGCGTTCAGAAAGCACGACGTTAACCACCTGCGGGATCACGTCGCCAGCGCGGCGAATCACCACTTTATCGCCAATGCGTAAACCAAGACGTTCGATTTCATCCGCATTGTGTAAGGTTGCGTTACTCACCAGCACGCCTGCAACATGGACAGGTTCCAGACGCGCAACAGGCGTAATCGCGCCAGTACGCCCAACCTGAAACTCGACGTCACGCACAAAGGTCATCTGCTCCTGCGCCGGGAATTTAAACGCTACCGCCCAGCGCGGGGCACGCGCGACAAAGCCAAGCTGCTCCTGCTGTGCCAGTGAGTTGACCTTAATCACCACGCCGTCGATATCAAAGCCCAGCGTCGGGCGGTCTTCTTCCACTTTGTGATAGAACGCCAGCACTTCTTCCGCCGATTCACAAAGCGTTACCCGATCGCTGACCGGCAACCCCCACTTTTTAAATTGCAGTAAACGGCCAAGATGAGTATCCGGCAGCTCGCCACCTTCCAGAACACCAACGCCATAGCAGAAAAAAGTGAGCGGTCGCTTCGCTGTAATACGCGGATCAAGCTGACGCAGTGAACCAGCTGCCGCATTACGTGGGTTAGCAAACACTTTCCCGCCCGTGCGTCGCGCATCTTCGTTAATCTTTTCGAACCCCGCCTGCGGCAGGAACACTTCACCACGCACTTCCAGACGCGCCGGGATATTCTCTCCGTGCAGCTTCAGCGGAATGGCGCGAATAGTACGCACATTAGACGTGATATCTTCCCCGGTGGTGCCATCGCCACGGGTCGCGGCACTGACTAAAACGCCATTTTCATACAGAATACTGACGGCAAGACCATCCAGCTTCAGCTCACAGCACCAGGTGACTTTCTCGTTGTTTTTCAGACGGTCCTGCACACGTTTGTTGAAAGCAAGAAAGCTTTCTTCATCAAAAACGTTATCCAGTGACAGCATTGGTACTTCATGGCGTATCTGGCTGAAAGCCGCCAGCGGCGCAGCGCCTACACGTTGAGTAGGCGAATCAGGCGTAATCAGTTCTGGATGTTTGGTTTCCAGCTCGCGCAGTTCGCGCATCAGCCTGTCGTATTCAGCGTCGGGAATTTCCGGCGCATCCATCACATGATAAAGATATTCATGATGGCGAAGCGTCGTTCGCAGTTCTGTCAGTTGTTGTTCGATTGATTCCATATCGCACCATCAATGCTAAAAACCCCCGACAAGCGGGGGTTCGAAGAGGAGTTAATTTGCCTTAAGTGTATCAGGCGTTGGCGTCTTTGACTTCGCGGATGATGTCCTGGTACTCGCGCAATTTCTGCGGAGTCATCATACGGCGCTGATCGTCAAGCACGACACCGCCCACTTCATCGGCAATATGCTGCGCAGATTGCAGCATCAGCTTGAAGTTCTGCAGCTCGTCACCGTAAGACGGTACCTGCATAAAGATAGTGACACCCGGAGTAGTGAAATCCTTCATTTCAGGATCAAAGGTTCCCGGTTTCACCATATTCGCCAGGCTGAATAACGCCGGGCCGCTGCCATCCGGGCTAAGATGACGATGGTAAATATTCATATCGCCAAAAATGAAGCCCGCTTGTTGAATGCTGTTAAGAAGCAGTTCACCGTTTAGCTCGCTACCGTGATGCGCCGCGACGTTCATGATAATCACCGCTTCTTTGCGCTTCGGTTTATCCATAACTGGAGCAGGTTCCGCTACAGGCTCAGGCTGTGGTGCCGCTACGGGTTCTGCAGGCTGGAAAGCCTGTTGTGCCGGTTGCGGTGCTGAATGCACAGGCTGCGGCGCTGGCGCGACCTGTGGCGAAACTGGCTGCTGCAACGGCTGTTCAGGCTGCGGCTGATAGGCAGGCTGCTGCACCGGCTGCGCTGGATGCGGAGCATGTTGCGGCGGTACCTGCGCTTCAGGCGGCTGCTGGACCGGTTGACGCGGCTGCGCAGACGCATAAGGCGGTTGGTACTGGTGTTGCGGCGACGGACGAGCAGCCTCATGCTCCTGAGCGTTAGCCGGGGCATGATTCACGCGGTGAACACGAACCTCACCAACGCCCTCATCATCTTCGACATCCTCGTCATAAGAATCGTCGTCACGTTTTGACTTCATTCGTTTTAATGGCCGATCGCGGAACATAGAAGATCGTTCTTTACGGCTGGTCCAGAAACCATGTACCAGTAAAGCGATTATGGCGATCGCGCCAACAATGATTAATATCAGACGCAAATCCTGCATCATTATATTCTCTGTTGTTCTAACACCTTGCCACCACGGCAAACATTTACTCACTAAGAGTATTTGCCGATTACCTCAAGTGCAAGTGCACTATTAACTTTCACAGCACAAAGATAGATGAAATCGTGCTTTTTGCTGTTTTTTCGAACATATCCTAACTGTCCATTGCGCAATTACCCGGTAAAATACGCAGAATTTTCCTGGGATTGGTCAAAAGGAGCTCATCCTGATTATGGTTTCATCATTCACATCTGCCCCACGCAGCGGTTTTTACTATTTTGCGCAAGGCTGGAAGCTCGTCTCGCAACCTGGGATTCGGCGTTTCGTTATTTTACCGCTGCTGGTCAATATTTTGTTGATGGGGGGCGCATTCTGGTGGCTCTTTACACAGCTCGATGTCTGGATCCCGACTCTCATGAGTTACGTTCCGGACTGGCTACAATGGCTGAGTTATCTGTTGTGGCCTCTGGCTGTCATCTCTGTGCTGTTAGTGTTTGGCTATTTCTTCTCCACGATTGCTAACTGGATTGCCGCTCCGTTTAACGGTTTATTGGCTGAACAACTGGAAGCACGATTGACTGGCGCTACACCGCCAGATACCGGGATTTTCGGTATCATGAAAGATGTGCCGCGAATCATGAAACGCGAATGGCAAAAATTTGCCTGGTATCTGCCGCGCGCAATTGTATTACTAATTCTTTACTTCATCCCTGGTATTGGGCAAACCGTCGCGCCGGTACTGTGGTTCCTGTTTAGCGCCTGGATGTTAGCCATCCAGTATTGCGATTACCCCTTCGATAACCACAAAGTGCCGTTTAAAGAGATGCGCACCGCCCTGCGCACACGCAAAATCACCAATATGCAGTTTGGTGCTTTAACCAGCCTGTTTACGATGATCCCGCTGCTTAATCTGTTCATCATGCCCGTTGCCGTTTGTGGCGCGACGGCGATGTGGGTCGATTGCTATCGCGATAAACACGCGATGTGGCGGTAACAATCTACCGGTTATTTTGTAAACCGTTTGTGTGAAACAGGGGTGGCTTATGCCGCCCCTTATTCCATCTTGCATGTCATTATTTCCCTTCTGTATATAGATATGCTAAATCCTTACTTCCGCATATTCTCTGAGCGGGTATGCTACCTGTTGTATCCCAATTTCATACAGTTAAGGACAGGCCATGAGTAAGATTTTTGAAGATAACTCGCTGACTATCGGTCACACGCCGCTGGTTCGCCTGAATCGCATCGGTAACGGACGCATTCTGGCGAAGGTGGAATCTCGTAACCCCAGCTTCAGCGTTAAGTGCCGTATCGGTGCCAACATGATTTGGGATGCCGAAAAGCGCGGCGTGCTGAAACCAGGCGTTGAACTGGTTGAACCGACCAGCGGTAATACCGGGATTGCACTGGCCTATGTAGCTGCCGCTCGCGGTTACAAACTCACCCTGACCATGCCAGAAACCATGAGTATTGAACGCCGCAAGCTGCTGAAAGCGTTAGGTGCAAACCTGGTGCTGACGGAAGGTGCTAAAGGCATGAAAGGCGCAATCCAAAAAGCAGAAGAAATTGTCGCCAGCAATCCAGAGAAATACCTGCTGCTGCAACAATTCAGCAATCCGGCAAACCCTGAAATTCACGAAAAGACCACCGGTCCGGAGATATGGGAAGATACCGACGGTCAGGTTGATGTATTTATTGCTGGCGTTGGGACTGGCGGTACGCTGACTGGCGTCAGCCGCTACATTAAAGGCACCAAAGGCAAGACCGATCTTATCTCTGTCGCCGTTGAGCCAACCGATTCTCCAGTTATCGCCCAGGCGCTGGCAGGTGAAGAGATTAAACCTGGCCCGCATAAAATTCAGGGTATTGGCGCTGGTTTTATCCCGGCTAACCTCGATCTCAAGCTGGTCGATAAAGTCATTGGCATCACCAATGAAGAAGCGATTTCTACCGCGCGTCGTCTGATGGAAGAAGAAGGTATTCTTGCAGGTATCTCTTCTGGAGCAGCTGTTGCCGCGGCGTTGAAACTACAAGAAGATGAAAGCTTTACCAACAAGAATATTGTGGTTATTCTACCATCATCGGGTGAGCGTTATTTAAGCACCGCATTGTTTGCCGATCTCTTCACTGAGAAAGAATTGCAACAGTAATGCCAGCTTGTTAAAAATGCGTAAAAAAGCACCTTTTTAGGTGCTTTTTTGTGGCCTGCTTCAAACTTTCGCCCCTCTTGGCATTGATTCAGCCTGTCGGAACTGGTATTTAACCAGACTAATTATTTTGATGCGCGAAATTAATCGTTACAGGAAAAGCCAAAGCTGAATCGATTTTATGATTTGGTTCAATTCTTCCTTTAGCGGCATAATGTTTAATGACGTACGAAACGTCAGCGGTCAACACCCGCCAGCAATGGACTGTATTGCGCTCTTCGTGCGTCGCGTCTGTTAAAAACTGGCGCTAACAATACAGGCTAAAGTCGAACCGCCAGGCTAGACTTTAGTTCCACAACACTAAACCTATAAGTTGGGGAAATACAATGTTCCAGCAAGAAGTTACCATTACCGCTCCGAACGGTCTGCACACCCGCCCTGCTGCCCAGTTTGTAAAAGAAGCTAAGGGCTTCACTTCTGAAATTACTGTGACTTCCAACGGCAAAAGCGCCAGCGCGAAAAGCCTGTTTAAACTGCAGACTCTGGGCCTGACTCAAGGTACCGTTGTGACTATCTCCGCAGAAGGCGAAGACGAGCAGAAAGCGGTTGAACATCTGGTTAAACTGATGGCGGAACTCGAGTAATTTCCCGGGTTCTTTTAAAAATCAGTCACAAGTAAGGTAGGGTTATGATTTCAGGCATTTTAGCATCCCCGGGTATCGCTTTCGGTAAAGCTCTGCTTCTGAAAGAAGACGAAATTGTCATTGACCGGAAAAAAATTTCTGCCGACCAGGTTGATCAGGAAGTTGAACGTTTTCTGAGCGGTCGTGCCAAGGCATCAGCCCAGCTGGAAACGATCAAAACGAAAGCTGGTGAAACGTTCGGTGAAGAAAAAGAAGCCATCTTTGAAGGGCATATTATGCTGCTCGAAGATGAGGAGCTGGAGCAGGAAATCATAGCCCTGATTAAAGATAAGCACATGACAGCTGACGCAGCTGCTCATGAAGTTATCGAAGGTCAGGCTTCTGCCCTGGAAGAGCTGGATGATGAATACCTGAAAGAACGTGCGGCTGACGTACGTGATATCGGTAAGCGCCTGCTGCGCAACATCCTGGGCCTGAAGATTATCGACCTGAGCGCCATTCAGGATGAAGTCATTCTGGTTGCCGCTGACCTGACGCCGTCCGAAACCGCACAGCTGAACCTGAAGAAGGTGCTGGGTTTCATCACCGACGCGGGTGGCCGTACTTCCCACACCTCTATCATGGCGCGTTCTCTGGAACTACCTGCTATCGTGGGTACCGGTAGCGTCACCTCTCAGGTGAAAAATGACGACTATCTGATTCTGGATGCCGTAAATAATCAGGTTTACGTCAATCCAACCAACGAAGTTATTGATAAAATGCGCGCTGTTCAGGAGCAAGTGGCTTCTGAAAAAGCAGAGCTTGCTAAACTGAAAGATCTGCCAGCTATTACGCTGGACGGTCACCAGGTAGAAGTATGCGCTAACATTGGTACGGTTCGTGACGTTGAAGGTGCAGAGCGTAACGGCGCTGAAGGCGTTGGTCTGTATCGTACTGAGTTCCTGTTCATGGACCGCGACGCACTGCCCACTGAAGAAGAACAGTTTGCTGCTTACAAAGCAGTGGCTGAAGCGTGTGGCTCGCAAGCGGTTATCGTTCGTACCATGGACATCGGCGGCGACAAAGAGCTGCCATACATGAACTTCCCGAAAGAAGAGAACCCGTTCCTCGGCTGGCGCGCTATCCGTATCGCGATGGATCGTAGAGAGATCCTGCGCGATCAGCTCCGCGCTATCCTGCGTGCCTCGGCTTTCGGTAAATTGCGCATTATGTTCCCGATGATCATCTCTGTTGAAGAAGTGCGTGCACTGCGCAAAGAGATCGAAATCTACAAACAGGAACTGCGCGACGAAGGTAAAGCGTTTGACGAGTCAATTGAAATCGGCGTAATGGTGGAAACACCGGCTGCCGCAACAATTGCACGTCATTTAGCCAAAGAAGTTGATTTCTTTAGTATCGGCACCAATGATTTAACGCAGTACACTCTGGCAGTTGACCGTGGTAATGATATGATTTCACACCTTTACCAGCCAATGTCACCGTCCGTGCTGAACTTGATCAAGCAAGTTATTGATGCTTCTCATGCTGAAGGCAAATGGACTGGCATGTGTGGTGAGCTTGCTGGCGATGAACGTGCTACACTTCTGTTGCTGGGGATGGGTCTGGACGAATTCTCTATGAGCGCCATTTCTATCCCGCGCATTAAGAAGATTATCCGTAACACGAACTTCGAAGATGCGAAGGTGTTAGCAGAGCAGGCTCTTGCTCAACCGACAACGGACGAGTTAATGACGCTGGTTAACAAGTTCATTGAAGAAAAAACAATCTGCTAATCCACGAGATGCGGCCCAATTTACTGCTTAGGAGAAGATCATGGGTTTGTTCGATAAACTGAAATCTCTGGTTTCCGACGACAAGAAGGATACCGGAACTATTGAGATCATTGCTCCGCTCTCTGGCGAGATCGTCAATATCGAAGACGTGCCGGATGTCGTTTTTGCGGAAAAAATCGTTGGTGATGGTATTGCTATCAAACCAACGGGTAACAAAATGGTCGCGCCAGTAGACGGCACCATTGGTAAAATCTTTGAAACCAACCACGCATTCTCTATCGAATCTGATAGCGGCGTTGAACTGTTCGTCCACTTCGGTATCGACACCGTTGAACTGAAAGGCGAAGGCTTCAAGCGTATTGCTGAAGAAGGTCAGCGCGTGAAAGTTGGCGATACTGTCATTGAATTTGATCTGCCGCTGCTGGAAGAGAAAGCCAAGTCTACCCTGACTCCGGTTGTTATCTCCAACATGGACGAAATCAAAGAACTGATCAAACTGTCCGGTAGCGTAACCGTGGGTGAAACCCCGGTTATCCGCATCAAGAAGTAATTCTTGCCGCAGTGAAAAATGGCGCCCATCGGCGCCATTTTTTTATGCTTCCGCCAGCGGCGGCAAAATCAATTCATCGCTCTCATGCTGCTGGGTGTAGCGCATCACTTCCAGTACGCGCAACCCCGCTCGGTGCACTGCATCGGTTAACGCCTTCCCTTTCAGCAAGCCACTGATGAGCTGAGCACAAAACAGGTCGCCAGTCCCTTTCAGGTCGGTTTTTACCCGTGAATGGGAAATGACATTCACGCTGTCGGCAGTGACCACCACAACCTGCATCTCCTGATTTTCTTCATTACCGGAGGCGCTGGTAACCACCACCCATTTTAATGTGTCTGAAAGCAGACTTTTTGCGGCAGCAATGGCACTGTCGAGATCGCGGCAATTTTTACCGGTCAGGATTTCCAACTCAAAGATATTGGGGGTAATTCCCTGCGCCAGCGGCAGTAAATATTGTCGATACGCTTCGGGAAGGTCAGGTTTGACATAAATTCCGCTATCAATATCGCCAATCACCGGATCGACCATGATCAATAGGTCAGGATGGTCTTTGCGTAGCGCAGTCAGCCACTCGGCAAGGATTTTGATTTGCGATGCCGTTCCCATATAGCCCGTGGTTACAGCACGAAGTTGGCGCAGCGCATCACGCTCCTGAAGCGCACGCAAATAGCCGCTAAACCATTCGTCCGGAATCGCACCACCGTAGAAAGTGTCATAATGCGGCGTATTGCTCAGCAATACCGTCGGCACGGCAAAGACATTCAGGCCGTTCTGTTTGATAGCAGGCACGGCAATGCTGTTGCCCACGCTGCCGTAAACCACCTGCGACTGCACGGCGACGATATCCGCCTGCAGTGCCCTACTCTTATCGTTAAACAACAACAAACTACTCATTTAATTTTTTCTCCTTGCCGATGATCCTCATCGTAATCCAACCGAAACTTTACCTGATTCTGGCAGTCAAATCGGCTATCACAAAACAAGGATAAGGTAATTCAATGAAGAAAATCATTTGTCTGGTCATTACACTACTAATGACACTCCCCGTTTACGCGAAGTTAACTGCCCATGAAGAAGCCCGCATCAACGCCATGCTGGAGGGATTAGCACAGAAAAAGGATTTGATATTTGTGCGCAACGGTGATGAACATACCTGCTATGAAGCGGTTTCTCATCTGCGTCTGAAGCTCGGCAATACCCGTAACCGCATTGACACTGCCGAGCAGTTTATTGATAAGGTTGCTTCGTCGTCATCGATTACCGGGAAGCCGTATATTGTGAAGATCCCCGGTAAGAGCGATGAGAACGCACAGCCTTTTTTACATGCGCTAATTGCGCAGACGGATAAAACGGTGCCTGCGCAATAATCTTAAATCCCCGCCCCCTGGCTAAAATGCTCTTCCCCAAACACCCCGGTGGAAAGGTAGCGATCGCCACGATCGCAGATGATCGCTACCACCACCGCACCAGGGTTAGCTTTTGCCACCCGCAGTGCTCCGGCAACCGCGCCGCCGGAGCTGACGCCACAGAATATTCCTTCCCGCACTGCCAGTTCGCGCATGGTGTTTTCTGCATCGCGCTGATGAATATCCAGCACCTCATCCACCAGAGAAGCGTTGAAAATCCCCGGCAGATATTCCGCAGGCCAGCGGCGAATGCCGGGAATACTGCTGCCTTCTTCCGGCTGCAGGCCAACAATCGTTACTGGTTTGGATTGTTCGCGCATAAAGCGTGAAACGCCGGTGATAGTGCCGGTTGTTCCCATGCTGGAGACAAAATGGGTAATGCGCCCGCCGGTTTGCTGCCAGATTTCCGGCCCGGTAGTGGTGTAATGGGCGTAAGGGTTATCGGGATTATTAAACTGATCGAGCAGCTTTCCTTCGCCACGATTCGCCATCTCCAGCGCCAGATCGCGCGCACCTTCCATGCCCTGCTCTTTGGTGACAAGAATCAGTTCCGCACCATAAGCACGCATCGCCGCACGGCGTTCCTGGCTCATGTTGTCGGGCATCAGCAATTTCATGCGATAGCCTTTCAGCGCGGCAATCATTGCCAGCGCAATGCCGGTGTTACCACTGGTGGCTTCGATTAAGACATCACCCGGTTTAATTTCCCCGCGCTTTTCCGCCTCGACGATCATCGAAAGTGCCGCACGATCTTTCACCGAACCTGCCGGGTTATTGCCTTCCAGTTTTAACCACACTTCACTGCCGTTATCCGGCCCCATTCGCTGCAACTTCACCAGAGGCGTATTGCCTATTGTTTGTTCTAATGTACTCACGATCTCTATCCATACGTGGTGTTGCCTGATGCGACGCTTGCGCGTCTTATCAGGTCTACAGGTTACAAACCTTGCCATTAAAAAGCCCGGATCGCGGGAAGCGCCTCCGGGCGTTTAACATTCACTCAACCTATCAGGCGCTTTGTGCGAGAGCAAGTTCCTCATCGCGGGTTTCGATACGCTCGTCGCCGTTATACAGCCGCGCATGTTGCAGACCAACGAATAAACGCTCGCCACGCTGCGGGGCATCGTCGCCATGCATCACGACCGTCAGCGGTTCGTTGTACCACCCCAGCGGCTGCACCACTAATTGGGTGTAGTGACCTTTCGGGCTGGCTTCCAGTACCTGTACCGGCAGCGGCGAATCGAGACTGGTACGGCGGCTGATATCCACTTCCCACGGGCGCAGGAAGAGATCCACCGGCCCCTGATAAGCAGGTGTGTAGCCCAGCGGCCAGCGATGTGCGCCAACATGGAACTGCCCGCCGCGAATGGTTCCCTGCAGGCGGTTCACTTCGCCCATAAATTCGAGTACAAAACGGGTCGCTGGTTCGCGCCATACCTGATTCGGCGCATCAGCCTGTTCAATATTCCCCTGACTCATCACCACTACACGATCGGCTACTTCGGTCGCCTCTTCCTGGTCGTGGGTCACAAACACGCTGGTGAATTTCAGCTCTTCATGCAGTTGACGCAGCCAGCGACGCAGCTCTTTACGCACCTGCGCATCCAGCGCGCCAAACGGTTCATCAAGCAGCAGAATTTGCGGTTCTACAGCCAGCGCGCGCGCCAGCGCCACACGCTGTTTCTGGCCGCCGGAAAGCTGCGCCGGATAACGATCCGCCAGATGCGCAAGCTGGACCATTTCCAGCAATTTTGTCACTTTCGCTTTGATGGCTGCGGCATTCGGGCGCTCGCGACGCGGCAGCACCGTCAGGCCAAAAGCGATATTGTCGAATACCGTCATATGGCGGAACAGCGCGTAATGCTGGAACACGAAACCGACTTTACGATCGCGCGCGTGCAGGCGGCTCACGTCGGTGCCGTGGAAGCGAATATGCCCGCTGGTTTGATGCTCCAGCCCGGCGATAATGCGCAGCAGCGTGGTTTTCCCGGAACCGGACGGCCCCAGCAACGCGGCCATCTGACCTGAAGGAATATCCAGTGAGATATCGTTCAGCACCTGGGTGCGACCAAAAGACTTCTTAATATTGGCAATCTCAATGCTCATGATGTTCCTCCTGCTGCGCGCGTTTTTCCTGATTCTCCAGGCGCCACTGCAACATACTCTTTAAAAACAGGGTGATAATCGCCATCAGCGTCAACAGCGCGGCGGCAGTAAAGGAGCCGACGGTGTTGTAGTCCTGCTCCAGCAATTCAATCTGTAACGGCAGCGAAAGTGTTTCGCCGCGAATCGAGCCGGAAACCACCGACACCGCGCCAAACTCGCCAATCGCGCGGGCGTTGGTCAGCACTACGCCATAAAGCAGCGCCCAGCGGATGTTCGGCAATGTGACACGACGGAACATCTGCCAGCCAGACGCGCCAAGCAAAATCGCCGCCTCGTCTTCCTGACTGCCCTGGCTTAACATCACCGGCACCAGTTCGCGCACCACAAACGGACACGTCACGAAGATGGTGACCAGCACCATTCCCGGCCAGGAGAACATAATTTGCAGATTATGTTCATCCAGCCAACCGCCCAGCGGGCCGTTAGAGCCGTAGAACAGCAGATACACCAGACCGGCAACCACCGGCGATACGGCAAACGGAATGTCCAGTAGCGTCAGCAGTAACTGGCGTCCAGGGAAGTTAAAGCGCGTCACCAGCCAGGCCAGCAGAATGCCGAACACCAGGTTTACCGGTACGGCAATCAGCGCGATCATCACCGTCAGCCAGATGGCGTGCAGCATATCCGGATCGGCCAGATTCTGTAAAACCGGCATCAGCCCTTTGCTGAACGCCTGTACGAAGATATAAATCATCGGCACCAGCAGGATGAACGCCGAAACCAGCATCCCGATGCCAATTAGAAACCATTTGCCCCAGTTAATCGGGCGCGCGTCATAACGCTTCAATTGGGTAACTTCCGCCATTAATGACCTACCACACGCCGACCAAAGCGACTTTGCAGAGTGTTAATTGAGAACAGCAGCAGCAGAGATGCCGCGAGGATCACCGAAGCAATCGCGCTCGCCGCCGGGTAATCAAACTCCTGCAAGCGCACAAAAATCATCAGCGACGTCACTTCCGTCTTCCAGGCGATGTTCCCGGCGATAAATATCACCGCGCCAAACTCACCAAGACTACGGGTAAACGACAACGCCACACCCGCCACCAGCGCCGGAGAAAGTTCCGGCAGCACCACTTTGCAGAAACTCTGCCAGCGCGTTGCACCAAGCGTTTCCGCCGCTTCTTCATATTCCGGGCCTAACTCTTCCAGCACCGGCTGCACGGTACGCACCACAAACGGAATGCTGGTAAAGGCCATCGCCACCGCAATCCCAAGCCAGGTGTAGGTGACTTTGATATCAAACTTCGCCAGCCATTCACCGTAAAAACCGTTCACGGAAAAGAGCGAGGCCAGCGTTAAACCGGCGACTGCCGTTGGCAGCGCAAAGGGTAAATCCATCAGCGCATCAAGCAGCGTGCGGCCAGGGAAGCGATAACGAGTTAAGATCCACGCCATCAGCAGACCGAAAACGCCGTTAAAAATCGATGCCACAAACGCCGACAGCAGCGTCACTTTGTAGGCTGCGACCACCTGCGGGTTGGTGATCACCTCCCAGTACTGCGCCCAGCTCATCTGGGCCAGCTGCATCACCAGCGCGGAGAGTGGCAGGAGCAAAATCAGGCAAACAAACAGCAGACTGGTGCCGAGGCTTAAGGTAAAGCCCGGCAGCACGCGTCTTGATGAAACTGCAAACATTAATTACGCCCCGCCGCTAACAGCTTGTCTAACTCGCCGCCGCTGGTGAAGTGGGTTTTCATCACTTCCGGCCAGGAGCCAAATTTGTCTTCCACGCGGAACAGCTCGGTCTGCGGGAATTTGTTTTTCAGTTTGTCCATGACTTCCGGGTTATTTACGCGGTAGTAATAGTCGGTGATGATGGTCTGCGCCTGCGGGCTGTAGAGCCAGTTCAGGTAGGCTTTTGCTGCTTTTTCCGTACCGTTGGCCTGCACGTTTTTATCGACCCACGCCACCGGGAATTCCGCCAGAATGTTGGTTTTCGGAATCACCACTTCAAAGCCCTGCGCTTCATACTGTTTGCGGATGTTGTTCACTTCCGACTCGAAGCTGATCAGCACATCGCCCAGGCCGCGCTCGGCAAAAGTGGTGGTCGCGCCACGACCGCCAGTATCGAACACTTCAACGTTTTTCAGGAACTGGGTCATAAACTGTTCGGTTTTGGCTTTGTCGCCACCGTCAGCTTTATCCGCTGCGCCCCATGCCGCCAGATAGGTATAACGCGCGTTACCCGACGTTTTCGGGTTCGGGAAAATCAGCTTCACGTCGGAGCGCACCAGGTCGTTCCAGTCGTGGATATTCTTCGGGTTGCCCTTACGCACCAGGAAGCCCATGGTGGAGTAGAACGGCGAGCTATTATTCGGCAGGCGCGACTGCCAGTCCGCCGGGATAAGCTTGCCTTTATCGTGCAGAATTTGTACGTCGGTCACCTGGTTATAAGTGACAACGTCGGCTTTTAAGCCCTGCAAAATTGCCAGCGCCTGTTTTGATGACCCGGCATGAGATTGTTTTATCGTCAGTTTGTCGCCGCCGTTATCTTTGGCCCATTGCTGTTCAAACGGCGGGTTCAGGGCGGCAAACAGCTCGCGGGAGACGTCATAAGAACTGTTCAGCAGTTCCGTTGCCTGTACATGGCCCGCCAGCAGCAGAGAAGCGACCAGCGCGAGTGAGTTCTTTTTCAGTAAGTTAACGGCCATTGCGCACCCTTATAAATTTAATGACTTTCTAATAGCCATCATATTTATAACGGACGTGAAAGGAGTAACGGTTTTATATACCGTTTGGTGATTTGGAAGTTGAAAAGGGAATAAGAACTTGGTTCAACAGGCGTAATTGTTGCAGTCAGTTTGGACACGAACAGCGCGGAGAAACCGGAGCGTACACATAGTACGTGAGGATTTCGAGCACTGCCCGGGGCCAAAATGACAAATAAAATAGCCTGGTGAACTTAGTTCAAGACGAAATCCTCCCCACAAATGCAGGGAGGAAACAGAGGTGAATCAGATACCGACGCTAACCGTCTCCGGCAGTGTGCTGCCGCCATCAATCACATTCTGTGTACCGGTTAAATAGCTGGATTCATCCGATGCGAGGAAGGCCGCCAGTTCGCCGACTTCCAGCGGATCGGCGAGGCGACGCATCGGGATTGCTTTCGCCATTTCAGTCAGCACCGACTCTGGATCTTCCGGGTTCGACTGGCGGGCAATGCTTTCCGCCATTGGTGTGCGAACGTATCCAGGGCATATGGCGTTAACGCGAATACCGGACTGCGCATACTCCACCGCCAGCGATTTTGTCAGGCCAACAATCGCCGCTTTCGTTAAGGCGTACGCCGTTTCACCCGGATCGGCCACCATATCGCCAGTGACCGAAGACATCATCACAATGCGACCATCTTTGCGGGCAATCATCTCCGGCAGCACCGCCTTCGTGACGTTCCATACGCCTTTAATATTGATGTCAATATGGAAATCGCGATCGTCATCGCTCATATCGAGGAAACTGCCCAGACGACAAACGCCTGCGTTATTCACCAGGATATCAATGCGCCCTTCTTTTTCCTTCGCGCGTTTGATAGCTGCGGCTACCGACGCCGGGTCACGCACATCGGCGACAACCGCCGTACAGCGATGACCACGACCACACAGTTCGTCCGCCAGCTTTTCGATCTCAGGGGAGATATCCAGCAAGATTAGGTTTGCGCCATGACGCGCAAAAGTTCTGGCAATTCCTTCGCCAATTCCCTGCAATGCGCCCGTAATCAGTGCTGTCTTGCCCGTGAGTTTACCCATTTTAATGCTCTCCTTGTTAATACAGAGCGTTACACTCCATTCCCTCTGAAAATACAGGATAAACAAAATATTGCTGCGGATCAGCTCACTAATTCAGGAAAATCTCAATCCAGTCGCTGCTTTATGCATCATTTCAGGCGTTGTGTTAGCTCACTGCTGCGCTGAATCATTTTCAATGACTCCACATCATTGAGTTGCACAAGACCAACAAACAGTAAATCGGTAACAGAATTTTGCGCCGTGCGGGTAGACATCGACGAGCTACGCCATTCGGTTTCACCGGAAACGGTATCGAGCGTGAAATGCGCCAGCCGCCGCAGCGGAGAATCAGCCAGAGAAGTAATGGCAATCACCGTTGCCCCCTGCTTTCGTGCCGCTTCTGCGCATAAGACAATCTCTTTTTTACTGCCGCTGTAAGAGATAGCGATTTGTACATCGCCTTTTTTCAACGCCTGGGAAACGGTGGCTTGTACGTGCGTGTCGGCTTCGCAGGCCACGCGATAGCCAATTTTCATCAGTTTGAACGACAGATCGCGCCCCACCAGCGCCGATCCGCCCAGGCCCGTTATCTGTATAAACGGTGCTTTACTGATGACCTCAATGATTTTTTGCAGCCGCGCGTAGTCGAACAACGCACAGGTTTGCTCCAGCGCCAGCTCTTTTTCGCGATTCAATTTGCGGGCAATCACTTCCAGCGAATCATCACTGGTAATCGAACTGTGCAGGTGCAGCGCCGTGGCATTCGTTTTCTCCCGGCTGGCACTGTATTCGCCTATTAACGCCATACGCAATTCAGTAAATCCTTGCGCGCCGAGTTTTTGGGCAAATTTCACTATGCTCGACTGGCTAATGCCGAGCTGTTTCGCCATCTGCCGTGAAGAAACGGATTGCAGCTCACTCACGTTGGCCTGCAGAAAGTCAGCGATTTTTTGCTCGTTTTCGGTGAATTCACTCCCCGCATTGCTTATTTTCGTCAGGTACAACATCTTCCACTCTCCTGGGCTGGCAGCATAAATTCCGCTTAAGTTCTTATGACGCTCTTCACACTCTGCGAGTGTAGACTCAATGATTCCTTTAAGTCTGTCAATTCGGGATATATGATTCCATACATCTGCAATTATTTGATCGTAAATAGTAAGGTCACCACCGATGCAACTAGAAAAGATGATTACTGAAGGCTCGAACACCGCCTCGGCTGAAATTGACCGCGTATCGACGCTGGAAATGTGCCGGATTATCAACGATGAAGATAAAACCGTACCGCTTGCCGTTGAGCGCGTCCTGCCGGATATCGCCGCGGCGATCGATGTTATCCACGCCCAGGTCAGCGGCGGCGGTCGTCTGATTTATCTCGGTGCGGGAACATCCGGTCGTCTGGGGATTCTGGATGCCAGCGAATGTCCGCCCACCTACGGCGTGAAACCGGGTCTGGTGGTTGGTTTGATTGCTGGAGGCGAATATGCCATTCAGCACGCGGTGGAAGGCGCTGAAGATAGCCGGGAAGGTGGTGTTAACGATCTGAAAAATATTAATTTAACGGCACAGGATGTGGTGGTTGGCATTGCTGCCAGCGGTCGCACGCCGTATGTGATTGCCGGACTGGAATACGCACGCCAGCTCGGCTGCCGCACAGTGGGAATTTCCTGTAATCCGGGGAGTGCCGTTTCCACCACCGCCGAGTTTGCCATTACACCGATTGTAGGTGCCGAAGTGGTCACTGGTTCTTCGCGAATGAAAGCAGGCACAGCGCAGAAACTGGTGCTCAATATGCTTTCCACCGGGCTGATGATTAAATCTGGCAAAGTGTTCGGCAACCTGATGGTCGATGTGGTCGCCACCAACGAAAAACTGCATGTGCGCCAGGTCAATATCGTTAAAAACGCCACCGGATGTAATGCCGAACAAGCGGAAGCGGCGTTAATTGCCTGCGAGCGCAACTGTAAAACGGCCATTGTGATGGTGCTGAAAAATCTCGATGCCGCAGAAGCTAAAAAACGCCTGGATCAACACGGCGGCTTTATTCGTCAGGTTTTAGACAAGGAATAACCCATGGCCAAAGAGATCAGCAGTGAACTTCTGAACACCATCCTTACCCGTGTCGGCGGACCGGGAAATATCGCCAGTTGTGGTAACTGTATGACGCGCCTGCGTCTGGGTGTACATGACAGTTCACTGGTTGATCCCAATATCAAAACGCTGGAAGGCGTGAAGGGCGTCATTTTGACCAGCGACCAGGTGCAGGTCGTTTTTGGGCCTGGTAAAGCGCATCGTGCCGCAAAAGCGATGAGCGAGCTGCTGGGCGAGGCACCGGTACAGGATGCCGCAGAAATCGCCGCCCAGAACAAACGTCAGTTAAAAGCCAAACAAACCTCCGGCGTGCAACAATTTCTCGCCAAATTCGCCACCATCTTCACGCCGCTGATCCCCGGTTTTATTGCCGCCGGTCTGCTGCTGGGGATAGCGACGTTAATTGCCACGGTGATGCACGTTCCGGCAGATGCTCAGGGCACGCTACCCGACGCGCTGAATTTTATGAAGGTGTTCAGCAAAGGTTTGTTCACTTTCCTGGTGATTCTGGTGGGCTATAACGCCGCCCAGGCATTTGGCGGCACGGGCGTCAATGGCGCAATTATTGCCGCACTCTTTTTGCTCGGTTATAACCCCGCTGCAACCACCGGTTACTACGCCGGTTTTCACGATTTCTTTGGTCTGCCCATCGATCCGCGCGGCAATATTATCGGCGTGCTGATTGCCGCGTGGGCCTGCGCCCGCATTGAAGGCATGGTGCGCCGCTTTATGCCGGACGATCTCGACATGCTGCTGACCTCGTTAATCACCCTGCTGATCACCGCTACGCTTGCGTACCTGATCATTATGCCGCTGGGTGGCTGGTTATTCGAAGGTATGTCATGGCTGTTTATGCACCTGAACAGTAATCCGTTCGGTTGTGCGGTTTTAGCCGGGCTGTTCCTGATCGCCGTGGTATTTGGCGTGCATCAGGGCTTTATTCCTGTTTACCTCGCGTTAATGGACAGCCAGGGATTCAACAGCTTATTTCCCATCCTTTCAATGGCAGGCGCGGGCCAGGTGGGCGCGGCGCTGGCACTCTACTGGCGGGCGCAACCGCACAGTGCATTACGCAGTCAGGTACGCGGGGCGATTATTCCCGGTCTGCTGGGCGTTGGTGAACCGTTGATTTACGGCGTCACCCTGCCCCGCATGAAACCGTTTATTACCGCCTGTTTAGGCGGCGCAGCGGGCGGTTTGTTTATCGGCCTGATAGCCTGGTGGGGTCTGCCGATGGGCTTAAACAGCGCCTTTGGGCCGTCTGGTCTGGTGGCGCTGCCGCTGATGACTTCCGCACAAGGCATCCTTCCGGCAATGGCGGTTTATGCTGGCGGGATTCTGGTGGCAGGGGTTTGCGGGTTTATTTTCACCACGCTCTTTGGCTGCCGTAACGTCAATCTGGACTGATATCATGAAACGGACAATGCTCTATCTTTCTCTGCTGGCTGTTAGTTGTAGCGTCAGCGCCGCAAAATACCCTGTTCTGACAGAAAGTTCGCCAGAGAAAGCAGGGTTCAACGTCGAACGGCTTAACCAGATGGATCGCTGGATTAGCCAGCAAGTGGACGCCGGTTATCCCGGCGTAAACCTGCTGATCATTAAAGATAATCAGATTGTGTATCGCAAAGCCTGGGGAGCGGCGAAAAAGTACGATGGCAGCGTGTTGATGGAACAGCCTGTCAAAGCCACCACCGGGACGCTGTATGACCTGGCCTCAAACACCAAAATGTACGCCACGAACTTCGCCCTGCAAAAGCTGATGAGCGAAGGCAAACTGCATCCTGACGATCGGATTGCGAAATATATTCCGGGGTTTGCCGATAGTCCAAATGACACCATTAAAGGCAAAAACACCCTGCGGATTTCTGACCTGCTGCATCACAGCGGCGGTTTCCCGGCAGATCCGCAATACCCGAATAAAGCGGTCGCGGGCGCGTTATATTCCCAGGATAAAGGCCAGACGCTGGAGATGATCAAGCGCACGCCGCTAGAGTATCAGCCCGGCAGCAAGCATATTTACAGTGATGTCGATTATATGCTGCTTGGATTTATCGTCGAGTCGGTCACCGGTCAGCCGCTTGACCGCTATGTTGAAGAGTCGATTTATCGCCCGCTCGGCCTGACACATACGGTATTTAACCCGCTGCTGAAAGGCTTTAAACCGCAACAAATTGCCGCCACGGAATTGAACGGCAATACCCGCGATGGCGTGATCCATTTCCCGAATATCCGCACCTCCACTCTCTGGGGTCAGGTGCACGATGAAAAAGCCTTTTATTCGATGGGCGGCGTTTCCGGGCACGCAGGTTTGTTTTCCAATACCGGCGATATTGCGGTGTTAATGCAAACGATGCTGAACGGCGGGGGCTATGGCGATGTGCAGCTGTTCAGTGCGGAAACGGTGAAGATGTTCACCACCAGCTCTAAGGAAGATGCCACTTTTGGCCTCGGCTGGCGCGTGAATGGTAATGCCACCATGACGCCGACGTTTGGCACGCTGGCAAGCCCGCAAACCTACGGTCACACTGGCTGGACCGGAACGGTGACCGTTATCGATCCGGTGAATCATATGGCGATTGTGATGTTAAGCAACAAGCCACATTCGCCGGTTGCCGATCCGCAAAAGAATCCCAATATGTTCGAAAGCGGTCAGCTGCCGATTGCAACTTATGGTTGGGTAGTTGATCAGGTGTATGCGGCGTTAAAGCAAAAGTAATAAAAAGGCCAGTCAGTAATGTTACTGGCTGGTCTGAGAGTGCTGACAAACGCAAAACTGCCTGATGCGCTACGCTTATCAGGCCTACGTGGAGCCCACAATATATTGAATTAGCACGATTTCGTAGGCCGGATAAGGCGTTCACGCCGCATCCGGCGTGTACAACGCGCACTTGGTCAACAATCTGAGGCCAGTCAGTAATGTTACTGCCTGGCCTTTAATCAATGAATCAGAAACGCTTACAGCGCCATCAACTTGTCCAGCGACGGTGCGAAATAATAGCCGCCGGTTACCGGTTTGGTGAAACGCAACATCGCATCACGCTTACCATCGGTATCGCCAAACATGCTCAGCAGTTGCTGCTCAATGTTATGCAGACGCGCGCAGTAGGCGCAGAAGTACAGACCGTGAGTGCCACTGGCAGTGCCGTACGGCAGGCTCTGGCGAACAATCTTCAGCCCTTTGCCATCTTCTTTCAGATCAACGCGGGTGAGGTGAGAGGTTTCCGGACGTTCGTCGCCGTCGATCTCTTCGTTGGCCTCTTTGGTGCGCCCGATCATCATCTCCTGATCGTGAACGCTCATCCGGTTGAGCTGCTTCAGGTTGTGTTCCCAACGCTGGACAAACACATAGCTGCCGCCCGCATCCACGCCGTCTTTGATAACCGCCACTTCGCGACGCGTCTCTTCACCCGCCGGGTTTTCCGTACCGTCAACAAAGCCGCTCAGGTCACGCTCTTCAACCCAACGGAAGCCGTGGATCTCTTCTTTCACTTCAATGCAGTCACCAAAGGCTTCCATCGCCGCCTGGGCGACAGAGAAGTTTACGTCGTGACGCAGAGAAAGAATGTGGATCAACACATCGAACTGGGTCGTCGGCGCAAGGCCTTTACCGTAGCCCGGAAAATCTTTCAGCTCTTCTGCCCCAACGCCGCCGCTCAGAGCGCGCCAGGTGTTGTTACCAAAGGCAACCACCGCACCAAGATGCGCGTCCGGGAATTTCGCTTCAAAAGTTGCCAGTTTGTCGGCAAATGTTTTACTGGCCGCACGCAGGGCGTCAACTTCCCCTTTCACGTTGGCTTCGATCCAAATCGCCGCGCGGCAATGTTCTGGCAAAATGCCACTCTGAACCTGAGACATTGTTCCTCCTGAAAATAATAATGCCACGCAATCCGTGGCATTGTTGAGCGCTATTTTACGTGTTTTTTCGCGGCGGCGGTTTGTTCAGACGCAAATTAACGCCGCCAGATAATTTTACTGACTTTCCAGTTTTTCAGGGTATCGTCCGAAGGCATTAACCCTTCAGGACCACTCCATTCCCCGCTGAACTGGTAGCTAATATGTTGACTGCCTTCGGCTTTACATTCGACGGCACGATTATCATCACCATCAGCTTTTTGGCAATTGCCAAATGCTTTGCTGTAAAGGTCGCTAAACGGTGTACCGATTTTAACACCGGTGTCAGCAGGAATATCGCTATCCAGCACGTCAATGCGACTGATCGTGCCTTGATCGCCGTTAATCACCATCGCCACGTTGTCGCCCTTCATCACTTCAAAAAAGCGCACCACGTTGCCGTTCGCGGTTTTCATTCCGCTGCGCAGGCGATAATCGCCATCAAGCGCATCGGCAATGGCTTGTTCTTGCAGTGGTGTGGACGCCGTTAATTCACCAACGCCCTGCTCGCTCACTTTGGTGGACGACCCAAACCAGTTCCACGGGTTAGCGGCAGACCAGTTAACTGACGACATCGTGGAACAGCCGGTCAGCATCAATGGCATAGCGCATAACATTAAACGCAGCGATTTCATGTCACTTCCTTTGGTTATTCAATAACGTTGCTTGGAGTGCAAATTCACCAAAAAGTGCCGTTATTCTTTTACTTCATTAAAACAAGCGCGTAAACGTCGATTGGTCAGCAGCCAGATTAACGCCACAATATCCGCCACTACCAGCGCCAGACCGATACCGCTAACGGATTCACCGTTCAGCCACAGCCACGGTTGCCAGCAAAGTAAAACCACCTGCGCCAACAGCAACAGAAAATAGAGTACACGCCAGGTGCGAGGAAACGTAGCCCGCCGACCGCTCAACAAAAACGCCAGCACCGCCGGAATGCCAGGAATCAGCCCCAGCCAGAAATTATCGTGATCGGGATAAAACAGATTTAGCAGCGCAGTACCCTGCTCACGCGACGCACCGGCAATGACAAACAGCACCCAGGTTCGCGCCTGAAGCAATAGCACAAGCCAGAAGAGCAAGGGTAAACGCAGGCGTCCGTGCGCATCATAATGGACAGGATGGAACTCAGTACTCTTCATCTTCAATCAAACGCTTACCCAGACTCAGCACGTCGGCGTGTTCATATCCCAGGCGTTCATACATTCCGAGCACCATGTCGTTATCTTCCGGCACATTGATCTGAATTTTCGGGCAGCCACGAGCAATCAGCTTTTTCTCCAGCCGATTAAGCAACGCATTGGCAATCCCACGCCCACGAAACTCTGGATGCACGCCAAGATAATAAGCAGACCCGCGATGCCCGTCATAACCGCCCATCACCGTTCCGACCACTTCACCGTTTACCTCAGCGACCAGAAACAAACTGACGTCATGGTTCATCTTACGCTCGATGTCCATTTCCGGATCGTTCCACGGACGCAGCAAGTCGCAACGCTCCCAAAGGGTGATGACCTCTTCGAAATCTTCCTGGCGAAATACGCGTATCTCCATGGTATTCGTTACCTTTTTGCGGGTTAAAAGGCTGATTATGGCGTGAACGGTCGAATTAGCCAATATCTGACGAAAATCGGTTGAAAAAGTGGCATAATGGGGAGTTGTCAACTATTGAAATGAAAAGTAAAACAATTCTCAACATCAAACCGTCGTAACGGATTACGCGATACGATATAACATCTGGAACTTTATTATTACAACTCAGGCCGTATGAGCACTTTTAAACCACTAAAAACACTCACTTCGCGCCGCCAGGTGCTGAAAGCCGGTTTGGCTGCCCTGACGTTGTCAGGAATGTCGCAAGCCATCGCCAAAGACGAACCTTTAAAAACCAGCAACGGACACAGCAAGCCGAAAGCCAAAAAATCTGGCGGCAAACGTGTCGTTGTTCTCGATCCAGGCCACGGCGGAATTGATACCGGAGCGATCGGACGCAACGGTTCGAAAGAAAAACATGTGGTGCTGGCGATTGCTAAAAACGTCCGTTCCATTTTGCGTAATCATGGGATTGATGCGCGTTTAACGCGTTCTGGCGATACGTTTATCCCACTTTACGATCGCGTTGAAATCGCCCATAAACATGGCGCAGATCTGTTTATGTCAATTCATGCCGATGGCTTTACCAACCCGAAAGCTGCCGGTGCTTCGGTATTTGCCCTCTCTAACCGTGGGGCAAGTAGCGCAATGGCGAAATACCTGTCTGAACGCGAAAACCGCGCCGATGAAGTTGCCGGTAAAAAGGCGACTGACAAGGATCACCTATTGCAGCAAGTGCTATTTGATCTGGTGCAAACCGATACTATTAAAAACAGCCTGACGCTCGGCTCGCATATTCTGAAAAAGATTAAGCCGGTGCATAAACTGCACAGCCGCAACACCGAACAAGCCGCGTTTGTGGTGTTGAAATCGCCGTCGGTTCCTTCGGTGCTGGTGGAAACCTCGTTTATCACCAACCCGGAAGAAGAGCGGCTGTTAGGCACGGCGGCGTTTCGTCAGAAAATCGCCACAGCGATTGCTGAAGGCGTGATCAGTTATTTCCACTGGTTCGACAACCAGAAAGCACATTCGAAAAAGCGATAAGTTATGAAACCCGACGCACACCAGGTTAAACAGTTTCTGCTCAACCTTCAGGATACGATTTGTCAGCAGCTGACCGCCGTCGATGGCGCAGAATTTGTCGAAGATAGTTGGCAGCGCGAAGCTGGCGGCGGCGGGCGTAGTCGGGTGTTGCGTAATGGTGGTGTTTTCGAACAGGCAGGCGTCAACTTTTCTCACGTCCACGGCGAGGCGATGCCAGCTTCCGCCACCGCTCATCGCCCGGAACTTGCCGGGCGCAGTTTCGAGGCGATGGGCGTTTCACTGGTAGTGCATCCGCATAACCCGTATGTTCCCACCAGCCACGCGAATGTGCGTTTTTTTATTGCCGAAAAACCGGGTGCAGAGCCCGTCTGGTGGTTTGGCGGCGGCTTCGATTTAACCCCTTTCTATGGTTTTGAAGAAGACGCCATTCACTGGCACCGCACCGCCCGTGACCTGTGCCTGCCATTTGGTGAAGACGTTTATCCCCGTTACAAAAAGTGGTGCGACGATTACTTCTACCTCAAACATCGCAACGAACAGCGCGGTATTGGCGGGCTGTTCTTTGATGATCTGAACACGCCAGATTTCGACCACTGTTTTGCCTTTATGCAGGCGGTAGGCAAAGGCTACACCGACGCTTATTTACCAATTGTAGAGCGACGTAAAGCGATGGCCTACGGCGAGCGCGAGCGCAATTTTCAGCTCTACCGTCGCGGTCGTTATGTCGAGTTCAATCTGGTCTGGGATCGCGGCACTCTGTTTGGCCTGCAAACTGGCGGGCGCACCGAGTCGATCCTGATGTCAATGCCGCCACTGGTACGCTGGGAGTATGATTATCAGCCAAAAGATGGCAGCCCAGAAGCGGCGTTAAGTGAGTTTATTAAGGTCAGGGATTGGGTGTAACTCCCTCACCCCCATTCCCGCATCCGCTGATGCAACGTCAACGACGGCTTCTCGGCAAACAGCTGCTGGTAATCCGTGGCAAATTGCCCCAGATGCCAGAATCCCCACTGCATGGCGGCGCCTTTTACCGTCATACTTTGCGACCACGGACTTATCAGTTCGCGGCGTACGGCGTTCAGGCGAATGCGTTTCAGCCACGCGTTCGGGCCAATGCCTAAAATAGCGTGAAACGCGTTTTGTAGCGTGCGGCGGCTGACATGCAGTTGATTACACAAATCCAGCACCGTCACCGGTTCGGACATGTTTTCCAGCACATATTCACGGGCGCGGGAAAGCAATCGACGGTAACTCTGATGACTGATGCTTTCCGCCGTCACCATTGGTTGCGCTTCTTCCAGCATGGCCCCCATCGCCATTAGCAAATTATCCCCCAGCACTTTTCGCACTGCAGGCTGATGGAGATTTTCCGGATTCTCGCAAAACGTCGCCAGCGCCTGTTGGACAAAGCCCCACAGCGCGGCTTTATGCTGCTCTTTCACTTCCAGCGCCGACTGGTTACGCAACATATGTAATACCCGATCCGGGTTATGCAAAAAGTTAGCCTGCCGGGTGATGACATCTTCAGAAAGCACCACGCCCAGGATCGTGTAATCATCCGGCGTGCTCAGTTCAAATTCAGTGCCACCAGGGCGGGTGGCGATTTCCGCGCTTCCCAGACATTGCGAACCGATAAATCCCTGCTCACCGCGCGTCGCCGGAATGCCAAACCAGAACGAGTTCGGCCAGACCAGGCACGACTGACGCAGCGCCAGACCGGTGTATTCACGAAAAACCTGAATATCATCGAGTAGAATTTCCGTAAATTCACCATGAAACTTGCCCGGATGCAGCTGATCGTAAATCTGCTGCCAGGCGGTAATCGTTAAAGCATGTTCATAGACATCCGTTGTCTGTCGTTGATGAACATTATCCACTTCGACCTTCGGCGTGAGCTTCAGGTTTTCGGGTAAGGGTTCATGATAAAGATGGTGCAAATTGGCTGTACGGGTCTTTTTCATGATGTTAATGCCGGGTGTTGTAGGACACCCGGCACCTCCGACAGGTTAATGGGGCTTGAGACGATAACGACTACTGCGTTTACGTAACGTCCCGGCAGAAAAGAGCTGTTCGAGCGCATTTCTGGCTTTTTCCAGCGGCCAGCCAAAGTGGGCAGCCACTTCTCCTGCCGTCATTCCCTGACGTACTGATGTTAACAGCGCCAACAACTCGTCAGCAGATTCCGCGACGATAACTGGCGCGTCGGGTTCCCTTACGGGTTGCTTCGGCTGGCGGTTAAAGCCAGTAACCAGCCACTGGGTGTCATCGTCTGGCCGACCGATCTCCTTGCGGCTGATGACACGCCCGGTACGCATCGCGGCAGCACAACCTGCGTCCAGCGCCGCACGACACGCCGCCAGATCGCCTTCCACCACCAGCGTTAAGCGACCAGGGTCAAGCACTTCGTGACTGAGCAGACGAACGTTAGCTGCTTTGAGCATGGCATCCGCTGCATCTATCGCGGCGACCATGCCGTCCACTTCCAGCAATCCCAGTGCATTGATCATCGGCAACCTCCGTTACGCACGCTGGATTGGATTACGCGCGATTTCCAGCACTGCATCGGTAAAGGCGTTACAGGCTGCTTTACACGCGGCCTGGCTACCGGTTAAAAATGCTGCCGAGTAGTTGGTTTCAGACGGTGGCGGGACATAGGTCACCAGCTGTACGTCGGCAGATTTCAACGCTGCATCAATGCCGTAGGTCGCTTCCAGCGGCGGTGCCACCAGATACGCCATCGGATCGCCAAGCGTGATCCCGGCGGTTGATGAGAGATAAGAACCGGTACGCGAAACTACATGTGCCAGGAATGCCGTATCTTGCGCGTCATTAGCCCACTGGAAAGCTGCGCCATTTTCAATATGCGCAATCATCGCATCCAGACCTGCACGCACTTCCGCCGGGTTTGGCCCACCAAGCATAATCAGCACTTCACCGGCAGTCGGTGACGGGCCGTGTGCCGCTCCCGCATACAGCGAGCGACCATATACCACTTCGACCATCGCTTGTTTGGTCGCTTCGTCAGCCGCAATGTAGGTGACGTCGTCAGAATCGGCAGAAATCAGCCCGAGGCTACGAATATGCGGCGGCAATTTTAGTTCACGCGCAAATTCAGCGTTAACGGAGGCAATCACCCGCATGGCGGTTACCGACGGTCGAATCAAATCTAAAGCTGGCATGATGCCTCCTTATCGGGTCATGTTGATGCCGGATGCTTTCTGCTCCAGCATACGTTTCGCCAAATCCACAATGACGGCTGCGGCTTCAACCGGCGGCGTGCCGCCCTGGTGAATGTTAGAGATACAGGTGCGATCGGCCTCAACGGTGGTCGCCATACGCGGCGAGTAAACGGCGTAGCAGGAGAGGCTTTCTGACTGCCCTAACCCCGGACGTTCCCCCACCAGCAGGATCACCACTTTCGCGCCGAGGATCTCACCGATCTGATCTTCAATCTTCACGCGACCATAACGAACAAAGAATGGCGTGCCGACTTTCAGCCCGGCCTGTTTCAGGCCCGCCATCAGCGGCGGCAGGATCTCTTCGTAGTTGACGGTGATGGCATCAGTTGACAGGCCATCAGAAATAACGACCTGTACGTCCGGATTAGCAACACACTGTGCTTTCAGCGCTTCAACAGCTTCTGCACACAGGCGGCGGCCCATATCCGGGCGAGTCAGGTAGAGATTTTTGTCGCTAATTTCAGAGCGTACTTCCAGCAAGCCCTGCGCTTTCACCCACTCTTCCGGCACTTCTTTCAGTACGGTATCTTTCGAACGAGAGTGATCGGCCAGGAAACGCAGCAGCGCCTGGGTACGTGGACGCGGACCGGCACGACCGGTACAAACGCGGGCCACGGTGCTGCGGCGCAGTTCTGTTAATACGTCTGCGCGATGCGGGTTTTCAACACCAATCCACGCTTTTGCTTCAGCGGAACCTAAATCCAGCGCACAGCTTTCCGAGGTCACCGGTGCCGCACAGTTGGTGGTGGCGCACTTTGCTTCTGACGGCGCGGGGGCCGTTTGTCCCATTGACGCCATCACGCTGCGTACAATTTCTTCAATCTGTTTTTGATCCATGATGTGTTATCTCCGCGTCATCAGAAGAACAGTGACGGATCGCCCGCCCGTTTGGTCAGGCGACCGTTTGCCATAATGCCCATGCTTTCCAGCCAGCGTTCAAACTCCGGTGACGGACGCAGGTTGAGTAACTGACGCACAGTGGCGGTATCGTGGAATGCGGTGGTCTGGTAGTTGAGCATGATGTCATCACCCAGCGGCATCCCCATGATGTAGTTGCAGCCTGCGGTGGCGAGCAGGATCATCAGGTTTTCGTTGAGGTTCTGGTCAGCGTCAGCGTGGTTGGTGTAGCAGCAGTCACAGCCCATAGAGATGCCGCTCAGCTTGCCCATAAAGTGATCTTCTAAGCCAGCACGGATAATCTGGCGGTCGTTGTAGAGATACTCCGGCCCAATAAAGCCGACCACGGTGTTGACGATAAACGGATCGTAATGACGCGCCAGCCCATAGTTACGTGCTTCCATCGTCACCTGGTCAGCGCCGAAGTTAGCGCCAGCGGATAGCGCAGAGCCTTGTCCGGTTTCGAAGTAGAGGCAGTTTTCCCCGGCGATACGATTGAACTCTGCGCCCACTGCGCGCGCTTCGTCGAGCATCGCCAGTTCCACGCCAAACTCTTTCAGCCCTTTTTCGCTGCCACAGATACTCTGGAAAATCAGTCCGCCAGGCGCGCCGCGACGAATCGCTTCGATCTGGGTGGTGACGTGCGCCAGTACGCAGCCCTGAGTTGGGATGTTGAATTTGTCGATCACGCCATAAATGGTATCCAGCACGCGGCTTAAGTTTTCCACGTCGTCAGTTACCGGGTTAACGCCGATCACCGCATCGCCCACCCCAAAGGAAAGCCCTTCATAGATTTGCGCAGCGATACTTTGCACGTCGTCACGGGTATCGTTCGGCTGCAAACGGGCGCTAAAGGTGCCCGGAATACCGATGGTGGTATTGGCCTTTTTGATTACCGGCATTTTCTTCGCGCCGTAGATCAGGTCCGCGTTGGAGCAAATCTTCGCTACCGCCGCGACCACTTCCGAGGTCAGCCCTTTGCGGGTAAAGGCAATGTCGTCCACGCTGGTTTCATCGCTCAGCACATACTCACGCAGTTCGCTGATGCTCCAGTTTTTAATCTGGTTGTAGGCCGTTTCGTTAACGTCGTCCTGAATCAGCCGCGTCACGCAGTCATCTTCATAGGCAATCACCGGATTATTGCGGATGTCCGCTACGGTCATTTCCGACAACACCTGCTTTGCCGCCACGCGCTCCTGTGAGCTTGCCGCTGCAACGCCCGCCAGCACATCCCCCGAACGCAGTTCGTTGGCTTTAGCCAGCACCTCTTTTACATCCTTAAACTGATATACATTGCCGAACAATGTGGTCTTTAGTTTCATAAGTCGTTCCCTCAGGAAGGAAATGCGAGTGATTTCACCGTCACCGGCACAACCGATCCGCCAAAAAGAGGCGTACCAATGTCGATATAGTCCCCCGCGCGGACAATCACTTCGTCAATGACTGCCAACGGGAGTTGTTGTAGCTGTGGGCGCAACAACATGCCCAGAGCTTTACCAAAGTCCTGCCCGGCCACCACCAGCAGGGGATGCGGATTCGGAAAACGCGCGACGAAATCGACCAGCGCGTTGATGACCGTCAGTACCGCGGCGTAACGCACAGGCAGCGAGGCGGGAAGCGCCAGCACGTACGCGTCAGTTTTGGGATCAAGATCCAGCTGAAGCAGCGCCTGTTGCCAGGCACTCACCAGATCCGTTTCATCAATCGGGATCGCCACCGGCAAATTGCGCAGCGGCAGTTGTACGCCCTCCAGCCAGATTGTGCTGCCAGAGAGCGAAAGGGTATGTGCACCCGCGCCAATCACCGTGGCGCGTACGGTTTGCGCCGGAAACTGCACATTCATCTCACGCAGGCGCGGATGGTCATGCAGCGCCGTTGCCAGAAGTGGGCCAATATCGGCAAAACAGAACGGGTCGGCGGGCTGGTGGCGATAACATTCGCCCACGCCTCCAGAAAGCGTAATGATTTCGGGCGTAACACCTGCGGGCAGCAAACCGGTTTGCATCAATGCCTGCGCGAGCGGCGAAAGCGTTCCGTCAATCACTTCGACAATCAGCGCCGCCATCCGCCGGGTAACCTGCACCAGCTGCGCGCCGGTCAGCGAACGGGCGTCAGTGCCTGCACCGAAGCACTCATCCACAATCATCTGCCCCGGTTTATGAGCGTAAACCACGCGCCCGTGGCTGTCGGTTTCCAGCAGGCGACCACCGACGTTGAGGCAGGCAGTGCCGCTGATTTTTCCGGCATCGAACAGGGCGTAGTTCGCGGTGCCACCGCCGATGTCGATATTCAGTACCCGACACAGCCGTTGTTCAGAAAGGGTTTGTGCCCCGGCTCCGTGACCGGCGATCACGGATTCGAGGTGCGGCCCGGCGCTGGCAACGACAAAATCGCCCAGCGACTGAGAGAGCGCCATCACCGCCGGGCGAGCATTGCGGGTTTTCGCGCTTTCACCGGTGATGATGATGGCACCAGAATCAACGCTTTCCGGCTCAATACCCGCAGCATGATATTGCTCGAGTATTAAGGTTTTCAGTTCCGCTTCTTTTAAACCGCCCTGTTTATCGACAGGGGTAAAGAACACCGGACTTTGCCAGCTAATTTCGCGTTTAATGAATTCGTAGCGCGGCACCTGCGACACCGCCGCACGGTTAACCAGCTCCAGCCGGGAGAAAATCACCTGGGTGGTGGTGGTGCCGATATCGATACCGACGCTCAATAGCTGGCGAGTGTTCACGATTGTGCCTCCGCTTCGGTTTTAGTCGCGGTCGCGTCTTCTTTTGGCACCAGCATCATCGCCACGCCAATCGCCGTTACGCCGCCGATCAACTTGCCGACAATCATCGGGAAGATCATGGCGTTCATGTTGGCAGCGGCGAAGCCTAAGTGGTCGCCCAGGGCGAAAGCAGCGGAAACGGCGAAGGCGCAGTTGATGACTTTGCCGCGGGTATCCATCTGCTTCATCATGCCGAACATCGGGATGTTGTTGGCAAGCGTTGCCACCATGCCGGCTGCCGCGATGTTGTTCATATTCAGTACTTTACCGACGCTCATCAGCGGTTTTTCAAACCAGCGAGTCAGCAGCAGCACCATCGGATACGCCCCTAACAGAACGCAGGAGATAGAACCGATAACTTCAATGGCGCGCATCACCTCACCGGGTTTATCGCCAGGGGCCATAAAGATAGGATCCAGACCGGGGATCAGTTCCCAGCCAAGCAGGAATTTCACTACCGCAGCGGCAAGACCGAGGGTGATCAATGCAACGAGGAATTTGGCGAAGATCTGGAAGCCGTTGATCATTTTTTCCGGGATGAATTTCAGCCCCAGCGCCACCAGAATCGCAACAATGATCACCGGGATCATGTTCATCAGGATCAGGGCGAAAGTGAATTCCACCGGCTGGCCGTTGATCTGCACACCGGAGTACATAGCAACCAGACCACCAGCGATACAACCAATCGGAATGGTCACAATGCCCGCCAGCACGCCGAGCGCCAGATAACGACGGTCAGAAGGTTCGATAATGCCGAGCGCCACCGGAATGGAAAACACAATCGTTGGCCCCATCATCGACCCGAGAATTAACCCAGAGTATAGCCACGCGGCTACGTCGCCGCCCGCCAGCTCTTTGGCGAGGAAGAAGCCGCCCATATCGCACGCCAGCAGTGTTCCGGCGAACATCGATGGGTTAGCGCCGAGCATTTCGTAAACCGGAATAATTACCGGCCCGAGAACGTGAGCCAGTACCGGTGCCAGCGCGGTCATACCGACCATCGCCAGGCCCAGTGCGCCCATTGCCATAAAGCCTTCTTCGAACTGACCGCCTGATCCTTCGATACTTTTACCGAACTTACCGAGGAAACGAGCAGAACCGCCGAACTGCGACAGGATCCTGTCTACGGCAGCTATCAGCATAAAGAACATCATGATGTACATGATGATTTCGTTAATTCCCATCGCCTTTACTCCCTGTTAGTTGTTATTTATTGGCGGATGCGGCGTAAACGCCTTATCCGCCCTACATGTGCAATCCCGTAGGCTGGATAAGATGCGGCAAGCGTCGCATCCGGCATTTATTGCGCCGCTGCGTACAGGCCGACAATCTGCTCCAGGCTGGCGGTACGCGGGTTACTGCGCAGACAAATATCTTCCAGCGCGGCCTGCGCCCATGCGCCGTAATGCGCAGATGTCGCACCAACATCGCCCAGTCGTTTACCAATCCCAACTTCCGCAATCAGCTCACTTACCGCGTTAATAGCGTCACGATCGTCGGATTTTTTAGTTCGCAGTGCCCGACCAATCTGACTAAAGCGTTCACGACAAACCATCCGGTTAAATTCCATCACCGTTGGCAGCAACATGGCGTTCGCGAGACCGTGCGGAATATGCAGCGCCGCGCCCGGCTGATGCGCCATCGCGTGGCACAACCCAAGACCCGCACTGGAAAACGCCATTCCCGCCATACATGAAGCCAGTAACATGCTCTCGCGCGCGGCAAGGTCGTGACCGTAGCCCACCGCTTTCGGCAGCGATTTGCCAATCATCGCAATGGCACCAATCGCCAGGCTGTCGGTAAACGGTGTAGCGTTCAGGGCGCTGTATGCTTCAATGGCATGGGTTAACGCATCAATGCCGGTCATCGCCGTGACATGCGACGGCACACCTTCGGTCAATGCGGCGTCGAGGATCGCCACATCCGGCATCAGCGAGGCATGGGCTAACACCTGCTTGCGCCCGCTCACCGCGTCGATAATCACCGTTACATTGGTGGTTTCAGAGCCGGTTCCGGCGGTCGTTGGAATGGCAATCAGCGGCAAGCGCGGTTGCAGAACGCTGGTTTCTGACATCTCTGCCAGCGTGCTATCGGGGTTCGTCACCAGCAACGCCACGGCTTTCGCCGCATCCAGCACCGAGCCGCCGCCAAATGCGATCACCCCATCACAGCCTGACTCACGCAACTGCGCCACGGCTGCACACACGTCGGTAATGCACGGTTCGCCCACCGGACATGGCCAGAGCGTCATGGCGATGCCTTTAACAGCCAGGCTGCGCGTCAGCCCGGCGGTCATCCCCGCCTGATGCAAAAAGCTGTCTGCCATCACGAACAGATGTTTCAGCCCACGCGTTTGCGCTTGCTGCCCGCAACTGCTCACCGCGCCCGGACCGCAAAGCGTCACCGGTGGAACGCTAAATGTTTTTACCCGTTGCAGATTCAGGGTATCGAACGCCTGAAAGAGCGCGGTCTGCAATTCATTTTGCATATAGCCCCTCCGCTTTCTCTCGCCCACTACTGGCGATCGCCAGCGGGGTCATAAACAAACTGTGCTGCGGTAAATGCACCTGTAACGCCGGGAATTGTTTGCGAAACAGTTCCGCCACGCCCGGTTGCAAACAAGAGCCGCCCGCCAGCCATAAATCAGTAATGCCCTGCCCTTCAATATGCCGGGCGACAATGTCCGCCATTTTTTCGTACACCGGTTTCACCGCAGGCCAAATCTCTTCACCGTGACCGCGCTTGTACTGCTCCGCCTCTTCCAGCGAAATACGGCGATTTCCGGCGAGAGTCAGAGAGATGTGATGTCCGCCGGTGGCTTCATCCGCCGAGTACGTCACCTTGCCCTTTTTCACGATGGCAATGCCGGTAGTGCCGCCGCCGATATCCACTACACCGGCGTTGTCCAGTTGCAGCAGATCCGCAACTGCGGTTGGCTCATCCAGCACATGGCTCACTTCCAGTCCGGCAGATTCCAGCACGTTGATGGAAATACGCGGGTCCGTACCTGGAGGAAATGAAGTCGCCGCATGGCTAAAACGACGACCGAATTGCTGCTCGAGCGTGTCGAGATGGCGACGAACAATGGTGACAGCGCCGAAGAAATCCCAGACGATGCCGTCGCGAACCACATCGGCCCAGTCGAGGCATACCGCCACTGGCTGACCGTCGCGGTCGACAACCATCGACACCACATCGCAGGTGCCCAGATCCACCCCCAGCCACAGCGGAGATTCCGTCGCGGCGGGCGTCTGGTTACACAGCGTTGCCGCCGTTTGCAGACGTGGGGTGAGCCATTGTTCGTCGTGCGCCATCTGTTACTCCTTAAACAATGCGAAACGCATCGACTAATACACAGCGACGCAGACGGACAAACGTACGCGCGCTGGTTACCCCTTCACCGGTTGGCGTGGTGATGGTCATGGTGGTCCAGCCTTCCCCGCCCAGCCCCAGCCCGGCAATGCACGGTCCGTTCTTAACGAAAATGCTGGTATCAATAGCATTCGCCATCTGGTTCATGTTTTCGATGTTGCGCGAGTGCATTGCCGCCGTGTGGTGGCAACCGCCTTCCAGTTTCACCGCTAGCGCAATGGCATCCGCCACGTTGGCGACGCGCACGACGGGCAACACCGGCATCATCAGTTCAGTCACGGCAAACGGATGTTCTGCGGTGGTTTCCACAAACAGCAGGCGCGTTTCTTGCGGAACTTTAAGGCCGATTGCCGCCGCGATTTTGCCTGCGTCGCGACCAACCCAGTCACGGCTGACGGTGCCTTTTCCGCGCTCGTCGATATTTTTCAGCAACACCGGTTGCAGCTGCTGCGCCTGTTCTGCGGTCAGTTTCACCGCGTGCTGGCCTTCCATCAGACGCATCAGTTCATCGGCTACGCTATCAACAACAATCAGTACCTTTTCGTCGGCACAAATGATGTTGTTATCGAAAGAAGCGCCTTTGACGATGGACTGAGCGGCACGGGCGAGGTCGGCGGTTTCATCCACCACTACCGGCGGGTTGCCAGCGCCTGCGGCAATCAGACGTTTATTGGTGTGTTTACGCGCCGCTTCTACTACCGCTTCGCCGCCGGTTACCACCAGCAGGCCGATACCCGGAAACTTGAACAAGCGTTGCGCGGTTTCGATATCCGGATTTGCCACAGTAACCAGTAAGTTTTCCGGCCCACCTGCGGCAACAATCGCCTGGTTGAGCAGCGTAATCGCCCGCTGGGAGACTTTTTTCGCCGCCGGATGCGGGGCAAAAATGACGCTGTTGCCCGCGGCAATCAGGCTGATGGCGTTGTTAATTACGGTTGCCGCCGGGTTAGTGGAAGGCGTCACCGAAGCCACCACGCCCCAGGGTGCGTTTTCAATTAGGGTCAGGCCGTTGTCGCCAGTCAGCACTTGCGGAGAGAGGCACTCAACGCCTGGTGTGCCGCGCGCCTGAGCGACGTTTTTTGCAAATTTATCTTCAACGCGCCCCATGCCGGTTTCACTGACGGCAAGTTCCGCTAAATCTCTGGCGTGTTTTTCGCCTGCTTCACGAATGGCAGCAATGGCTAACTGGCGCATTGCCACGCTTTTTAACCCTTGCTGGGCGACTTTGGCTGCCGCAACGGCGTCATCCAGGGACGCGAAAACGCCCATCTCATGAACGGCGGCGGACGGCGTGTCACTGCTTTGCATTTTCAGCAGTACCGCTTTCACCACCTGTTCAATATCCTGTTGATTCATGATGTTCTGCCTTATTTGTGGAAAATTACCTGACCGCCAGACACCACCTCATCGACAATGCCAATCACGCACAGATCGACCGGTGACGTTTCGCTTTTATGCGCCTGGCGGGCGGAACTGCCACTCACCAGTAACACCCACTCCCCGGTTCCCGCGCCAATATTGTCGATGGCGACGGCGCATTGCCCGTCAGGATTACCTTGTGGATCAATCATTTCCACCATCAGCAATTTGTCATGCGCCAGTCCGTGATGGCGTACGGTACAAACAATTTGTCCAGTGACGACTGCCAGTTTCATACCCGCCTCCGTGGCGTATTTCAGGTAAAAGCTCCCCCTACCCTCCGCAGAAGGTAAAATGAAAAAGGAGAGAGCGTGACGCCCGAATCGACGTCACACAGGGTGATTACAGGTTGCTGCTATCGCCTTTCAGGCCGATCGGGAAGACTTCTTCCAGGTCGCCGTGCGGACGCGGGATAACGTGTACAGATACCAGCTCGCCGATACGCTGTGCCGCTGCGGCACCTGCATCGGTCGCGGCTTTACAGGCTGCAACATCACCACGAACCATGGCAGTACACAGGCCGCCGCCAATCTGCTTAACACCAACCAGCTTGACGCGCGCAGCTTTCACCATCGCGTCAGAAGCCTCAATCAGTGCAACCAGGCCCCGGGTTTCGATCATTCCTAATGCTTCCATTGTGCTTTCCTCTTTATCAGGGTCCAGAACGGGACCGTTCATTCAACCAGTGTTTGTAAACTGCTTTCGCGGTTCACTTCTGTCTGACGCGGCACAGCTGCCACCAGCGCCAGCTCGATAATTTCCTGCACGCTACAACCACGAGAGAGATCGTGCATCGGCGCGGCAAGTCCTTGTATCAGTGGCCCGACGGCACGATATCCGCCGAGTCGTTGTGCGATTTTGTAACCAATATTTCCGGCTTCCAGCGACGGAAAAACCATCACATTGGCCTTGCCCTGTAGCGGGCTGGCAGGCGCTTTTTGCGCCGCCACTTCCGGCACGAAGGCGGCGTCAAACTGTAACTCGCCATCCACCACCAGCTTTGGTGCGCGCTCACGGACGATTTCTGTCGCCTGCTGGACGTTAGCAACACAGGGGTGACGGGCGCTACCATTGCTGGAAAACGACAGCATCGCCACGCGCGGCTCTTCTCCGGTGATGGCGCGCCAGGTTTCGGCACTGGCAAGCGCGATATCCGCCAGTTGCGCCGCCGTCGGCTGTGGCACCACGCTGCAATCGGCAAAGCCCAACGCCGGGCCGCTGTACTGTGGCAACATCAGGAAAATGGAAGAGAGCGTTTTACAGCCTGGCTGCAAGCCGATAATGCGTAATCCGGCACGCAGCACATTCGCCGTGGAAGAGAGGTTGCCCGCGATACAGACATCCGCTTTACCGGCGCTGACCATTGCTGCGGCGAACATCAGCGGATCGGTAAGTTTTTCCAGCGCATCCGGCGGCGTTTTTTCGCCCGCGCGGGCCAGCCAGCGATGAGCAAATTCTTCCCGCATTGCGAGGTTGCCATGCGGATCAATAACCTGTAGCCCGTCCATCGCTACGCCATGACTGAGCGCAAACTGACGAAGTTCAAACGGATTGGCGACCAGAATGGGCGTTGCCAGACCTTGTTGATGTAAATATTGCGCAGCTTTCAGCACACGTTGATCTAACGCATCCGGAAAAACCACTCTGGCGGGCGCTCGCAACGCCAGTTCACGACAACGTTCAATAATCATTGCGTTTCCCCCAGTCGTTGTTGGATCTGCTTCACCGTTAGCGGCTGCTTCGTTACGCTCAGGATCATCATCACGTAGACCGTGCTCGAAAGGCGGTTCAGTGCCTGCAAAATGTCCGGGCGTAATACTTCAAAACTGCGGGTTATAAACACCTGCGCCGCTACGGTTTCGGTTTCCCGCACTTTGGTGCGTAGCAGATTGAGCAACGCAGCATCGCGCCCGTGGCTGGCTTCCGGCACCAGATGATCGTGGTCGAGATAGCGCAGCGGCTGATGAGAAAGCCGATGCAGATCTTCGTCAGAAAGCCCGACAATCGCCTGGCAGCCCAGCGGTTCCCCCAGCGCATCGGCACGCATAATGTTGCCAAGACGCGAACGGATATCCGCCAGCCACGGCTGCCACGGTTCCGCCAGTTCAATTTGCAGCCACACTGCCAGCGCAATGGTGCTGTCGAGAACCGCGCGAAAACCCAGACGCGGATCGCTTTTGGCGACCATTTTTTCCGCCGACAGGTGAGTCAGCGTATCCGGCTTTTTTGCCACCGGCTGGCGGCACAGTTCGCAGCACGCCTGCGGATGTTCATCGCTACTGGTCAGCCCGTGAACGGGCTGTGGCTGCTGCTGTTCATCGTCAACAAACAGGCTGCCCTGCTCGTCAATAAACTTGATGCGCAGATGGCGGCTTTCCAGTAACTCCCGGGCAGAGGGCGTCAGGCGACTGTGCGCAGGAAGATGGATCTCTGCGCCTTCGCTGAGCGTATGGTTCGCTCTTAGCCATGCTTCGGTGATGAAATCTTTCATAGGGATTGCCAGTTAGCTGGCCAGGCGACATACAGGAATTTCACGCTGGATGTCGTACCAAATTCGATGCTGGAGCCTTTCGGGATAAACATCACGTCGCCTGCTTTGGCGATCATGGTTTCGCCTTCGTGGCGAACATGCAGCTCCCCTTCCAGCACCATGTCGATTTCGTCGTAGTTCAGGGTCCACGGGAAGAAGGCGTTGTCCCACTGCATAAAACCGGCGGCCATGCTGCTGCCGTCGTCTCCGGTAACCAAATCCGTTAATCCGACGCAGTGTGGCTGTGCGCCATCGAAACGACCAAACTTGACGCTACTGCCATCAATCACTTTGATGCCGCCTTTGCCGGTCACCGATTTGAAGCTCGGCTGCATTGCGCCCTGCTCCAGCGACTGTTTTTCCTTCATCACTTTTTCCATCAGCTGCGCGACCAGGCTTTCGGTAAACTGGCCTTCCGGTAGCTGGGCGATAATGGTTTCGCGGATACGCTGGCTTTCGGTTTTCTCTACGGGCACAGATACCGTTGCTGGTGTCGATTCCTCGCATTCGGTGATGGTAAAACCCAACAGATCTGCCACTTCACGGGCTTCCGGGGTAATAATGCTGGCGCGCAGAACCACGGACATTGCCTGTTCGCCGCGCGCGTGTGCTTCACGAATATCATTCGCTGTGATGAGTTTTTTCACCTGCTTCCTCCTGTTTGGTGAGAGATGCCAGATAATCCACCAGTTGCTGCACGCTTTGCGGGTCGTGGCTGTTTAGCTCGAAAATCGGCTCTTCGAAGCCCGTCTCAAGCAATAACTTTCGCGTTGCGGCGACGTCAGCATCCGGCATGTCCGTTTTACTGATAACGGCGATTTGCCGTTTGCTGACGCCAATATCCAGCAACCCGGCAGGCAACCGACTTTCCGGGTCATTCGCGCCGTGGACATAGATCAGCATGTCCACATCCTGTAGCGTGGTAATTAAGGCGTGATACCAGCGGGGATGGCTAAAATATTCACCCGGCGTATCAATATCGCCCTTATCATTAAATTCCACGACCTGTGTTTTTCTGGCGAGGGTATAATTCCCCTGCAACGCATTAAATAACGTTGTTTTCCCTGCCCCGACGGTACCCACAAACGCAATTCGTTTCATGAATGCCTCGTATTAACTTTTGGTCATTTCACAAAGCGTATAATTTAATAAGCGACCTAAACCACTGACGGTTTGTGATAACGCTTCTTCTACTGCACCCACCGAGCCATAAATCACCAGCGCGCCGCTAAAACGGTCGAGAAAACCGATATGCACATCAGCGGCTTTCAATGCTAAATCACCGGCGATCATCGCCGTTTCGCCGGGAGTTAGCGTCATAATGCCGATTGCGCCAGCATCCGGAACGCCGATTTTCTTCGCCAGTTCCTCGCCGGGATGCGCGATGAGATGCGCCAGCGTGACCTGTTTGCCGGGCACAAATTCCTGAATGATGCGTTCTTTATCCATGAGTCGCCGCCTGTGAAAAACTTTCGTGTATCGTGACAATTTTTCGTCAGAGTAAATAACAAAATTCGGCAAGCGCGTTTAAAAGGTGAGGTAGATCACTAAGAATGGAGAGATATTTACTGTTATGAATAAACTTTCATATGCGACGCATGAATATAAATAAAATAATCTCGAGATATTTTATATACTGCTTTTTTTATTATTCGCAAACTCAGTAATAAGCTTTACTAATATATTGCAGCTAAACCGCTTACCCTGAATATTCAGGGTAAGCGTGAGAGTTAAAAAAAGAATTACAGCGGTTGGGTTTGCGCTTCAACCACGGCCAGCGCTACCATGTTGACGATACGACGTACCGATGCGATCGGCGTTAACACGTGAACCGGTTTCGCCACGCCCATCAGCACCGGACCGACAGTCACACCTTCCGAGCTGGAAACGCGCAGTAAGTTGTAACTAATGCGGGCAGCTTCCATGTTCGGCATCACCAGAATATTGGCAGAACCTTTCAAAGGGCTGTCCGGCATACGGTCGTTGCGAATCGCTTCCACCAGCGCTGCATCGCCGTGCATTTCACCATCAATCATCAGTTCTGGCGCACGTTCCCTGACCAGCTCCAGCGCCTGACGCATTTTGCTCGACGACGGGCAGTCAGAAGAACCAAAGTTGGAGTGCGACAACAGAGCAACGCGCGGTTCAATACCGAAACGACGGACAGTTTCTGCCGCCATCAAGGTGATCTCCGCCAGCTCTTCTGCGTCTGGTTCGTCATTGACGTAGGTATCGGCAATAAAGGTGTTACCACTCGGCAGCAGCAGCGCGTTCATTGCACCTGCGGTGTGAACGCCATCGCGATAACCAAAGACATTTTTCACCACGCTAAAATGTTCATGATAATCGCCCACCGTACCGCAGATCATTGCATCGGCTTCCCCACGCTGAACCATGATCGCGCCGATCACTGTCGGGTTACTGATCAGCGCACGCTGCGCCTGTTCCTGAGTGACACCACGACGCTTCATGATCTGGAAGTATTCGGTCCAGTACTCTTTAAAGCGCGGATCGGATTCGTTATTGACGATCTCAAAATCAACGCCCGCTTTGATCTGCAAGCCCAGTTTCTGAATGCGCATTTCGATCACGTTCGGACGACCGATAAGGATCGGTTTCGCCAGTCCCAGCGTTACCAGTTCCTGAGTGGCATGCAGAACGCGCGCCTCTTCCCCTTCCGGCAGAACTACGCGCTTCGGCGCTTTGCGAGCCTGGGAGAAAATCGGCTTCATAAACAGGTTGGTTTTGTAAACGAACTCAGTCAGCTTGTCGATGTAGACGTCGAAATCAGCAATCGGACGCGTCGCCACGCCCGACTCCATCGCCGCTTTCGCGACCGCAGGAGCGATCTTAACGATCAAGCGCGGATCAAACGGTTTTGGAATGATGTATTCCGGACCAAAGCTCAGATCCTGATCGCCATACGCTGAAGCCACCACTTCGCTCTGTTCCGCATGGGCCAGTTCTGCAATCGCGCGTACCGCCGCCAGTTTCATCTCTTCGTTGATGGCGGTTGCGCCAACGTCCAGCGCGCCACGGAAGATGAACGGGAAGCAAAGGACGTTGTTCACCTGGTTCGGGTAGTCGGAACGGCCGGTACAGATGATGGCATCCGGACGCACTTCTTTCGCCAGCGGCGGCAGAATTTCCGGTTCCGGGTTCGCCAGCGCCAGGATCATTGGCGCACGAGCCATTTTCTTCACCATTTCCTGGGTCAGCACTTTCGGGCCGGAACAGCCGAGGAAAATATCCGCGCCTTCAATCACATCATCGAGGGTTCGTTTGCCGTCATCCACCACCGCATATGCGGCTTTGGTTTCCGCCATGTTTGGCTCACGGCCCTGATAGATAACGCCTTTTGAATCGCAAACCACGATGTTATGTTTTTGCAGACCCAGCGCTACCAGCAGGTTCATACAGGCGATTGCTGCGGCGCCCGCGCCGGAAACCACCATCCGCACGTCAGAGATGTTTTTCTCCACCACGCGCAAGCCGTTGAGGATGGCGGCTGTGCTGATAATTGCCGTGCCGTGCTGATCGTCGTGGAATACCGGAATATTCATCCGCTCGCGCAGTTTCTGTTCAATATAGAAACATTCTGGCGCTTTAATGTCTTCGAGGTTGATTCCGCCGAAGGTCGGTTCGAGCGCAGCGACGACTTCAATAAATTTGTCCGGGTCGAGTTCGTCAACTTCAATGTCAAATACATCAATCCCGGCAAATTTCTTAAACAGAACGCCCTTGCCTTCCATCACCGGTTTGCCTGCCAGCGCGCCAATGTTGCCTAACCCCAGCACCGCCGTACCGTTAGAGATCACCGCCACCAGGTTACCGCGCGCGGTATATTTGTAGGCTTTTAACGGGTCTTTTTCGATTTCAAGACAAGGTGCGGCAACGCCTGGTGAGTAGGCCAGCGCCAGATCGCGCTGCGTTGCCAGAGGCTTGGTTGGAGAAACCTGGATTTTCCCTGGAACTGGAAATTCATGGAAATCAAGTGCACTTTGTTTTAACTGGTCATCCATTTGGTTGTTCCTTTCACGTAACGTTCACAAATAAAGTGTGTGGGCAACAGCCCCTGCCCACAACGTGGCGCACATTATTACCTTGCCGGAGTCTACAGACTTTGAGCAAGTCCAAACTCTCACCATTAATATAATGTTTTGGTAATAATCCTATAACACTGATGTTACCTGCTTAATCCAGCAATACCATGCCTGTCTGCTATGCTTTTTTGATGCGTTTAGCGAAATTTCTCAGAAGTGTGAATTAACGCACTCATCTAACACTTTACTTTTCAAGGAGTATTTCCTATGAACGAGTTAGACGGCATCAAACAGTTCACCACTGTCGTGGCAGACAGCGGCGATATTGAGTCCATTCGCCATTATCATCCCCAGGATGCCACCACCAATCCTTCGCTGTTACTCAAGGCTGCCGGATTATCACAATATGAGCATTTAATAGACGATGCTATCGCCTGGGGTAAAAAAAATGGCAAGACCCAGGAACAACAGGTGGTCGCAGCGTGTGACAAACTGGCGGTCAATTTCGGTGCTGAAATTCTCAAAATCGTACCCGGTCGCGTGTCAACAGAAGTTGATGCACGCCTCTCTTTTGATAAAGAAAAGAGTATTGAGAAGGCGCGCCATCTGGTGGACTTGTATCAGCAACAAGGCGTTGAGAAATCACGCATTCTGATCAAGCTGGCTTCGACCTGGGAAGGAATTCGCGCGGCAGAAGAGCTGGAAAAAGAAGGTATTAACTGCAACCTGACGCTGCTGTTTTCTTTTGCACAGGCCCGGGCCTGTGCGGAAGCAGGCGTTTTTCTGATTTCGCCGTTTGTCGGGCGTATTTATGACTGGTATCAGGCACGCAAGCCGATGGACCCGTATGTGGTGGAAGAAGATCCGGGCGTTAAATCGGTGCGCAATATCTACGACTACTATAAGCAACACCACTATGAAACCATTGTGATGGGCGCGAGCTTCCGTCGCACCGAACAAATCCTCGCCTTAACCGGCTGCGATCGACTGACTATCGCACCGAATTTGCTGAAGGAGCTGCAGGAAAAAGTTTCGCCAGTGGTACGTAAATTAATCCCACCTTCTCAGACGTTCCCACGCCCAGCTCCCATGAGCGAAGCGGAGTTCCGTTGGGAGCACAATCAGGATGCGATGGCGGTAGAAAAACTGTCTGAAGGCATTCGTCTGTTCGCCGTTGATCAACGCAAACTGGAAGATCTTCTTGCCGCCAAACTATAAACCAGCCACGGAGTGTTATATGTCCCGAAATGACCTTGCCAATGCGATTCGCGCACTCAGTATGGATGCGGTACAAAAAGCCAATTCTGGTCATCCCGGCGCGCCGATGGGTATGGCTGATATTGCCGAAGTGCTGTGGAACGATTTTCTTAAACATAACCCCACCGACCCAACCTGGTATGATCGCGACCGCTTTATTCTTTCCAACGGTCACGCGTCGATGCTGCTCTACAGTTTGCTGCATCTGACCGGTTACGACCTGCCGCTGGAAGAACTGAAGAACTTCCGTCAGTTGCATTCGAAAACCCCAGGCCACCCGGAGATTGGTTATACGCCAGGTGTTGAAACCACCACCGGCCCGCTTGGACAAGGTTTGGCGAACGCCGTCGGACTGGCGATAGCAGAGCGTACACTGGCGGCGCAGTTTAACCAGCCGGATCATGAAATTGTCGATCACTTCACCTATGTGTTTATGGGCGACGGCTGCCTGATGGAAGGTATTTCCCACGAAGTCTGTTCGCTGGCGGGCACGCTGGGACTGGGCAAGCTGATTGGTTTTTACGATCACAACGGTATTTCGATTGATGGAGAAACCGAAGGCTGGTTTACCGACGATACGGCAAAACGTTTTGAAGCCTATCACTGGCATGTGATCCATGAAATCGACGGTCACGATCCGCAGGCGGTGAAGGAAGCGATCCTTGAAGCGCAAAGCGTGAAAGATAAGCCGTCGCTGATTATCTGCCGTACGGTGATTGGCTTTGGTTCGCCGAATAAAGCAGGTAAGGAAGAGGCGCACGGCGCACCTCTGGGGGAAGAAGAAGTGGCGCTGGCACGGCAAAAACTGGGCTGGCACCATCCGCCATTTGAGATCCCTAAAGAGATTTATCACGCCTGGGATGCCCGCGAAAAAGGCGAAAAAGCGCAGCAGAGCTGGAATGAGAAGTTTGCCGCCTATAAAAAGGCTCATCCGCAACTGGCAGAAGAGTTTACCCGTCGGATGAGCGGTGGTTTACCGAAGGACTGGGAGAAAACGACTCAGAAGTATATCAATGAGTTACAGGCAAATCCGGCGAAAATCGCTACCCGTAAGGCTTCGCAAAATACGCTTAACGCTTACGGGCCTATGCTACCGGAGCTGCTCGGCGGTTCGGCGGATCTGGCTCCCAGCAACCTGACCATCTGGAAAGGTTCTGTTTCGCTGAAGGAAGATCCGGCGGGCAACTACATTCACTACGGGGTGCGTGAATTTGGCATGACCGCTATCGCCAACGGCATCGCGCACCACGGCGGCTTTGTGCCGTATACCGCGACGTTCCTGATGTTTGTTGAATACGCCCGTAACGCCGCGCGGATGGCGGCACTGATGAAAGCGCGGCAGATTATGGTTTATACCCACGACTCAATTGGCCTGGGCGAAGATGGTCCGACGCACCAGGCTGTTGAGCAACTGGCCAGCCTGCGCTTAACGCCAAATTTCAGCACCTGGCGACCGTGCGATCAGGTGGAAGCAGCGGTGGGCTGGAAGCTGGCGGTTGAGCGCCACAACGGACCGACGGCACTGATCCTCTCCAGGCAGAATCTGGCCCAGGTGGAACGTACGCCGGATCAGGTTAAAGAGATTGCTCGTGGCGGTTATGTGCTGAAAGACAGCGGCGGTAAGCCAGATATTATTTTGATTGCCACCGGTTCAGAGATGGAAATCACCCTGCAAGCGGCAGAGAAATTAGCGGGAGAAGGTCGCAATGTACGCGTAGTTTCCCTGCCCTCGACCGATATTTTCGACGCCCAGGATGAGGAATATCGGGAGTCGGTGTTGCCTTCTAACGTTGCGGCTCGCGTGGCGGTGGAAGCAGGTATTGCCGATTACTGGTACAAGTATGTTGGTCTGAAAGGGGCAATTGTCGGGATGACGGGTTACGGGGAATCTGCTCCGGCGGATAAGCTGTTCCCGTTCTTTGGCTTTACCGCCGAGAATATTGTGGCAAAAGCGCATAAGGTGCTGGGAGTGAAAGGTGCCTGATGGTGATCGCCGGATGCTGATTGCCGGATGCTGATTGCCGGATGCTGATTGCCGGATGCTGATTGCCGGATGCGACGCTGACGCGTCTTATCCGGCCTACAGCGTCTTATCCGGTCTACATGTCCCCGCCATTTTGTTTAACGGGTGATCCACAACGTGGGCCAGGCGTCTGGCCCATGCCAGTTATCGCAGGTGGGTTCTGCGGCGTAACGCACCAGGCGAAAACGCTGACCGTCAAAGCGCCAGCGCGCCTGAATGCCACAATCGCTTAATCCGCGCCCTTTCACTAAGGTCACCAGTTCACGCGATTTCTCATCAAATGTTGCGTTCATCAGTTCCAGTTCATTCGTCTCCTGCCCGTTGTTGAACGGCAAACGCAACCGAACCGGGCGCGAGGCTAGTGGCTTTTTACGCGACACAATCCATGCCAAATCAATGGTGTTATAGGCCCCTGCCTCACAGCTAATCATCATCAGCGCTTTATCATCAGTCAGCGCAGTGACATTCACCTCACGACGCAATGGATCAAGCGAGCAGCGCAGACCATTCATCCGCCAGTTTCCATAATCCAGCAAATCGTTGCGTTCTTCGAGTGAGAGTGGCGTCGGCGTTGGGTTAACCACCGCGACCTCTTTCAGCGCAGGCGCGGGCGGTACGCTGAGCGGCGGTTCGTCCCCTTTCTTGATCCAGGCGGTTTCACTGCCAACGCGCTTTTGCTGAGCATCAATAAACAACAACGCCGCTTTTAAGCCGCTCAGAGAAATGGTCTGATTGCCGTCGCGTAAGGTAATCGCCTTCCCTTCCTGAATTATCTGCAAAAACGCGGTGATGGTTGCCGTATCATCGGTTACTAATAACCATGGTGAAATCCGCCACTTGTCACCACTTAACGCCAACGGCTCACCATCTAACAGCAGCCGTGGCGCTATCTCCCCTTCAGACGCATCCGGCGACTTCAACCCGCCGCGCTCAATACGTAAAACGGCATCGGTATGCGCCCCGGCGCTGCGGCTCAGGGTCATCACCAGTCCATTATGATCGCCCGTATTGCGCGCCACGCAGAAGTTTTGGTTATTACAGGTGACCTGCCAGTCGGAAAACGCCCGTTGCGCTGGTGCCGCCCACGCCAAAGACGTCGGCAACAAAGCGAAAAAAAAGAGAAGGAAAATGCGATAGCGCATGGACGGTACGACCCCAGAAGTTCAAACAAACAGCACAAGTCGTATCTTCGTTGCGCAGGTAGCGCGGCTCAATCAGATTTGTCGGATTGAGCCAATAATAAACAACGAAATATTATTGTTATTTTTCAGTCCATTAAATGTGACGTTTGCAAATAGTTAAGCAATAACACCGTCTTACCGTCACGTATCTCGCCGGTTTTGATCATCTCCAGCGCCTGGCTGAACGGCAGCTCGAGCACTTCAATATCTTCATCTTCGACACCGCCACCGGCGTTAGCGCGCTGATTGTCACTGTATTCGGCGATAAAAAAGTGGATTAGCTCAGTCACACCGCCTGGCGACATATACAGTTCAAATAATTTGCGCACTTCGCCCACTTCATAGCCCGTCTCTTCAATCGCTTCTTTACGAATGCACACTTCCGGTTCGTCGTTATCCAGCAGCCCGGCGCAGGTTTCAATCAGCTGCCCGCTTTCATTGCCATTAACCCAGGTAGCGACACGGAACTGACGAATCAGAACCACGGTCTTTTTCTTCGCGTTGTACAGGAGGATCGTCGCACCATTACCGCGATCGTAAACTTCACGTTTATGGCGGATAACTTCGCCATCTTTGCGCGTGAGATCGTAAGTAATGTTGTGCAGGGTGAAATAGTTATCGGAGAGAATTTTGTCTTTAATGAGGGTGATTTGTTGCGTCATACCGACTCCACAGCGCGAAATGAACAATTATATTACGCTGTGAAGTCGGGTTTGTCTGCGCAGGCTATCAGTGAGATTTGACTGATTTTACCCCCAGCCAGTCAATAATCCCCTGTGCCGCATGACGTCCTTCTGCCATTGCGGTAACCACCAGATCCGCACCACGCACGGCGTCGCCACCGGCGAAGATTTTCGGATTGGTGGTCTGGTAACGGTACTGGCTTTCCACATCCGCGATGATGCGGCCCCATTTGTCTACCGTTACACCGTGCGACTCCAGCCACGGCATCCCGTGCGGATTGAAGCCAAACGCCATAATCACCGCGTCGGCTGGCATGACAAATTCACTGCCTTCCACCGGTACTGGACGCCGACGCCCCTGGGCATCCGGCTCGCCAAGACGCGTACGCAGGAAACGAATCCCGCAAACGTGACCTTGTTCATTCAGCTCAAGCGCCACCGGCTGGACGTTAAATTCGAAGTTGGCCCCCTCTTCGCGGGCGTTCTTCACCTCTTTCTTCGAGCCTGGCATGTTAGCTTCATCACGACGATAAGCGCAGGTGACGTTACTCGCGCCGTGGCGCAGCGCAGTACGCACACAGTCCATCGCGGTGTCGCCGCCGCCCAGTACCACGACGTTAAGTCCGGCGGTATTGATAAACGGCTCTTCCGGTAGCTCTTCGAGCCCCATCACCTGTTTAGTGTTGGCGATGAGGAACGGCAGCGCGTCATAAACGCCCGGCGCATCTTCATTGGGTAAACCCGCTTTCATGGAACGGTAAGTGCCTACGCCAACGAAGACCGCGTCGTATTGTTCCAAAAGCGAATCCAAAGAGACATCTTTACCCACTTCACAATTGAGTTCGAAGTGAATCCCCATCGCGCTGAAGATTTCCCGACGGCGTGCCAGCAGGGATTTATCCAGTTTGAAAGAAGGAATGCCGAAAGTGAGCAAGCCACCGATTTCTGGATGGCGATCGTACACCGTCACCCCCACGCCATTGCGGGTCAGAACATCCGCACAGGCCAGCCCTGCCGGACCTGCACCGATAATCGCCACCCGCTTGTCCACTTTGGTGACATGGCTTAAGTCAGGACGCCAACCTTTCGCCAACGCCTGATCTGAAATGTAGCGTTCAATGTTGCCGATAGTTACCGCGCCGTGCTCATCGCGAATAGTACAGGCACCTTCACACAAACGGTCTTGCGGACAAACGCGTCCGGTAATTTCCGGCAGGGTGTTGGTCTGGTGAGAAAGCTCGACGGCGGCGTCGATGTTTCCGGCTTTCACCAGTTCAATCCACTGCGGTATATGGTTATGCAGCGGGCAGGTCCATTCACAAACGCTGTGCTCGCCGCACTTAAGGCAGCGCGAGGCTTCCCGTTGTGCCTGGTCGGCGCGAAATGGCAGATAAATTTCATCAAAACCGGTTTTGCGCGCTTCAATCGCCAGTTTATCCGGCTCGCCACGCGCGGGCGTTGCCTGCATTTGTTCGACTTTACTCATTACCGGCATTTCTTGCGCCGCGGTACTGGCATGCCACGGTTGATGTTCCTGACGCGCGGTGCGCAAGCGGCGGGATTTCGCCATGCCGGAGAGTGCGACGTCAGTGACCAGTTGCAGCGCGTCCGCCGGGCAATTCTCAACACAGGCAGGACCGTTTTCGCGCCCCGCACAAAGGTCGCATTTATGCGCCGTGGCTTTTACTTTTCCTGCCGCGACGGGTGTCAGGACGATTTGCATCGTACCAAAAGGACAGGCCACCACGCAGGATTTACAGCCAATACACTTTTGCTGATTGACCTGAATGCTGTCATCAACGTGGCTGATTGCGCCATTAGGGCAGCTACGGGCGCAGGGCGCATCTTCACAATGGTGACAGGTCACTGCACTACGTTGCTGTTGATGTTTGATAACCGTAATTCGGGGATGAAAATGGTGTTGGCTCAGGACATGTTGCTCATCATTGTGAGCCATGACACAGGCGATTTCACAAGCATGACAACCCAGACATTGCTGACTGTTGGCCATAATAAAACGATTCATAACGACCTTCTTTTTTGGTTGTAAAAACCTTATTCTTTATATGAGTGTTGTTATTACCCGACTTACAGGGGAATCGGCAATGTTCATGTGCCCAGAATAAGTAACTATTTCGCTATAAACTGTGGCAGATCAAATAATCCCATCACTGACTAAATTGCGTTTCAGCGAACTGGAACATTAATGATTTTTTGTGGAGAAGACGCGTGTGATTGTTAAACGACCCGTCTCGGCCAGTCTGGCCCGGGCCTTTTTTTACATTGTGCTGCTGTCGATTCTTTCCACGGGTATCGCTCTGCTAACTCTGGCGAGCAGTTTGCGCGACGCTGAGGCTATCAATATTGCCGGATCGCTGCGTATGCAGAGTTACCGCCTGGGCTACGACTTGCAAAGTGGCAGTCCACAACTCAATGCACATCGCCAGTTATTTCAGCAGGCACTGCATTCACCGGTATTAACCAACCTCAACGTCTGGTATGTGCCAGAAGCAGTAAAAACTCGCTATGCGCATCTGAATGCCAACTGGCTGGAGATGAATAATCGGCTCAGCAAGGGCGATTTGCCGTGGTATCAGGCCAATATTAATAATTATGTTAATCAGATAGACCTGTTCGTACTGGCTTTACAGCACTACGCTGAACGCAAAATGCTGTTGGTGGTGGCGATTTCCCTGGCTGGCGGCATCGGTATTTTCACGCTGGTCTTTTTTACTTTGCGCCGCATACGCCATCAGGTGGTTGCCCCGCTGAATCAGCTGGTTACCGCCAGTCAGCGTATTGAACACGGGCAGTTCGACTCGCCGCCGCTGGATACCAACCTGCCGAATGAGCTTGGTCTGCTTGCAAAAACCTTTAACCAGATGTCGAGCGAGCTGCATAAATTGTACCGTTCGCTGGAAGCGTCAGTAGAAGAAAAGACCCGCGATCTCCACGAGGCCAAGCGTCGTCTGGAGGTGTTGTATCAGTGTTCGCAGGCGCTGAACACTAGCCAGATTGATGTGCATTGTTTCCGCCATATTTTGCAGATTGTTCGCGACAATGAAGCGGCTGAATATCTGGAGTTAAATGTCGGTGAAAACTGGCGGATTAGCGAAGGGCAACCAAACCCGGAATTGCCGATGCAGATTTTACCGGTGACAATGCAAGAGACGGTTTACGGCGAACTGCACTGGCAAAATAGTCACGTTTCATCATCAGAACCGCTGCTTAACAGCGTTTCGTCGATGCTGGGACGCGGTTTGTACTTTAATCAGGCGCAGAAGCATTTTCAGCAATTATTGTTGATGGAAGAACGTGCGACCATCGCCCGCGAATTGCACGACTCGCTGGCTCAGGTACTTTCTTACTTACGTATCCAGTTGACGTTACTGAAGCGTTCGATACCGGAAGATAACGCCACCGCACAAAGTATCATGGCCGATTTTTCCCAGGCGTTGAATGATGCTTATCGGCAGTTACGCGAGCTGTTGACTACTTTCCGCCTGACGCTGCAGCAGGCGGATCTCCCCTCCGCATTGAGGGAAATGCTGGATACGTTACAAAATCAAACCAGCGCCAAACTGACCCTCGACTGCCGTCTGCCAACCCTGGCACTGGATGCGCAAATGCAGGTGCATTTGTTGCAAATTATTCGCGAAGCAGTGCTGAATGCGATGAAGCACGCCAACGCCAGCGAAATCGCCGTCAGTTGCGTCACCGCGCCGGACGGCAATCACACGGTTTATATCCGTGATAACGGGATTGGTATCGGTGAACCGAAAGAACCCGAAGGTCATTATGGTCTGAATATCATGCGCGAACGCGCGGAACGGCTAGGTGGGACGCTGACTTTTTCACAACCTTCCGGCGGCGGCACGTTAGTGAGTATTAGCTTTCGCTCTGCGGAGGGTGAGGAAAGTCAGTTAATGTAATGCCTCCTACTGACCAAAGAATACTTGCACTTAAGGTTCAGTATAAAAGGGCATGATAATTTACATTAACTCCTTTTTTTCTCCACGATTGGCTCGTACCTTGCCGCTACAGTGAAGCAAGTCAAGCCTACAACGATACGCAGAAACACGAGGTCCTCTTTTAATGGCGAATTTCTTTATTGATCGCCCCATTTTTGCCTGGGTGCTGGCAATCCTGTTGTGTCTGACAGGTACCCTGGCGATTTTTTCATTGCCCGTTGAACAATACCCCGATCTCGCGCCACCGAATGTGCGAGTGACCGCTAACTATCCCGGCGCATCGGCCCAGACGCTGGAAAACACCGTGACCCAGGTTATCGAGCAAAATATGACCGGCCTCGATAATCTCATGTATATGTCATCTCAGAGCAGTGGCACCGGTCAGGCATCTGTCACTTTAAGTTTTAAAGCAGGCACCGATCCGGACGAAGCCGTGCAGCAAGTACAAAACCAGCTGCAATCAGCCATGCGAAAGTTACCGCAGGCGGTGCAAAATCAGGGCGTGACGGTGCGTAAAACCGGCGATACCAACATTCTGACCATTGCCTTCGTCTCTACCGATGGTTCGATGGATAAACAGGATATTGCTGATTATGTTGCCAGTAATATTCAGGACCCGTTAAGCCGCGTAAATGGCGTCGGGGATATTGATGCCTATGGTTCGCAATATTCCATGCGTATCTGGCTGGACCCGGCGAAACTCAACAGTTTCCAGATGACAGCTAAAGATGTCACTGATGCCATTGAGTCACAGAACGCGCAGATTGCGGTTGGGCAACTTGGTGGTACACCTTCCGTCGATAAGCAGGCGCTCAACGCCACCATTAACGCCCAGTCACTGCTGCAAACACCAGAACAGTTCCGCGATATCACCTTGAGGGTGAATCAAGACGGCTCAGAGGTAAGGCTGGGCGATGTCGCCACCGTCGAAATGGGGGCGGAGAAATACGATTATCTTAGCCGCTTCAATGGTAAGCCAGCCTCCGGGCTGGGGGTAAAACTGGCCTCCGGCGCAAACGAAATGGCGACAGCGGAGCTGGTGCTCAATCGTCTCGACGAGCTGGCGCAGTATTTCCCGCATGGACTGGAATACAAGGTGGCGTATGAAACCACCTCGTTTGTTAAAGCCTCCATTGAAGACGTGGTGAAAACGCTGCTGGAAGCTATCGCTCTGGTTTTCCTCGTTATGTATCTGTTCCTGCAAAACTTCCGCGCCACGCTGATACCCACTATCGCCGTGCCGGTGGTGTTGATGGGAACCTTCTCCGTACTTTACGCCTTCGGTTACAGCGTCAACACCTTAACCATGTTCGCGATGGTGCTGGCGATCGGTCTGCTGGTGGATGATGCCATCGTGGTGGTAGAAAACGTCGAACGTATTATGAGTGAGGAAGGACTCACTCCTCGCGAAGCCACACGTAAATCGATGGGGCAGATCCAGGGGGCACTGGTCGGGATTGCGATGGTGCTTTCGGCGGTATTTGTACCAATGGCCTTCTTCGGCGGCACCACCGGTGCCATCTATCGCCAGTTCTCTATTACCATTGTTGCGGCGATGGTGCTGTCAGTACTGGTAGCGATGATCCTCACTCCGGCTCTGTGTGCCACGCTACTTAAGCCACTGAAAAAAGGTGAGCATCATGGGCAAAAAGGCTTTTTTGCCTGGTTTAACCAGATGTTTAACCGCAACGCCGAACGCTACGAAAAAGGGGTGGCGAAAATTCTCCACCGTAGCCTGCGCTGGATTGTGATTTATGTCCTGCTGCTTGGCGGCATGGTGTTCCTGTTCCTGCGTTTGCCGACGTCGTTCTTACCGCTGGAAGACCGGGGCATGTTTACTACCTCGGTACAATTGCCCAGCGGTTCAACCCAACAACAGACCCTGAAAGTCGTTGAGCAAATCGAGAAATATTACTTCACCCATGAAAAAGACAACATCATGTCGGTGTTTGCCACCGTTGGCTCTGGCCCTGGGGGCAACGGGCAAAACGTGGCGCGAATGTTTATCCGCCTGAAAGACTGGAGCGAACGCGACAGTAAGACCGGCACCTCATTTGCCATTATCGAGCGTGCAACGAAGGCGTTTAACAAGATTAAAGAAGCTCGCGTTATCGCCAGCAGCCCGCCAGCAATTAGCGGTCTTGGTAGTTCTGCGGGTTTTGATATGGAGTTGCAGGACCACGCTGGAGCGGGTCACGATGCGCTGATGGCAGCACGTAATCAGTTGCTGGCGCTGGCGGCGGAAAACCCGGAGCTAACCCGTGTGCGCCATAACGGCCTCGACGACAGTCCGCAGTTGCAGATTGATATCGACCAGCGTAAAGCTCAGGCGCTGGGCGTTGCTATCGACGATATTAACGACACACTGCAAACCGCCTGGGGTTCGAGCTATGTGAATGACTTTATGGATCGCGGTCGCGTGAAGAAAGTCTATGTGCAGGCAGCTGCGCCGTATCGCATGCTGCCAGATGACATCAATCTCTGGTATGTCCGAAATAAAGATGGCGGCATGGTGCCCTTCTCTGCTTTCGCGACCTCACGCTGGGAAACAGGCTCGCCGCGTCTGGAACGCTATAACGGTTATTCTGCGGTTGAGATTGTTGGGGAAGCCGCACCGGGGGTCAGTACCGGTACGGCGATGGATATTATGGAATCGTTAGTGAAGCAGCTGCCAAACGGCTTTGGTCTGGAGTGGACGGCGATGTCGTATCAGGAGCGGCTTTCCGGCGCGCAGGCTCCGGCGCTGTACGCCATTTCCTTGCTGGTGGTATTCCTGTGTCTGGCTGCGTTGTATGAAAGCTGGTCGGTGCCGTTCTCGGTAATGCTGGTCGTGCCGCTGGGGGTAATCGGCGCGCTGCTGGCAACCTGGATGCGCGGGCTGGAAAACGACGTTTACTTCCAGGTGGGCCTGTTAACGGTCATTGGTTTATCGGCGAAAAACGCCATCCTGATCGTCGAGTTTGCTAACGAGATGAACCAAAAAGGCCACGACCTGTTTGAAGCGACGCTCCACGCCTGCCGTCAGCGTTTACGCCCGATTCTGATGACCTCGCTGGCATTTATCTTCGGCGTATTGCCAATGGCAACCAGCACGGGTGCCGGTTCCGGTGGTCAGCATGCGGTGGGTACTGGCGTAATGGGCGGGATGATTTCGGCCACTATTCTGGCTATTTACTTCGTGCCGCTGTTCTTTGTGCTGGTGCGCCGCCGCTTCCCGCTGAAGCCGCGCCCGGAATAAGCAATAAAAAAGGCGACATGCCAATGTGTCGCCTTTTTCAACTTTCCGATTAAGAACCTGCTCAGCGGGTTCTTGCTGTTTGTACTTTGTCTCAGGAATTACTTACGAAGCATAACTTCGATAAAGTCTTTCCAGTTCCCCAGTTCACGTTCAATCATAACAACCTCTCTTATAATTATGGGTATTCTACGGAAACAATATACCGTGGTGAAGCTAATTTACTCGATTGCTGCGATGACTACCTCCGGGGGACAAATCTTATGTAAATACTATGGTCCTGCGGTGATGATTTGTATGTGATACACAGCAACATTTCGAGATATTCATACGGCATCTAATACTGATTTAATTCTGGTTAAAATACAGACAGATAACAAGATGAATATTCTTAATGTTTACGTTAAAAATGTTTAATATTATTTAATAGTTGTTAATTTGAATACTTCGATAATGTTATATTTCCTGATAATCATTTGCAGGCAAAATGTTTTCACCCTTAAATGAGTATTTATTCTCATAAATCGAAAAAGGATTCATTATGGTTACACTTTACGGTATCAAAAATTGTGACACCATTAAAAAGGCTCGCCGTTGGCTGGAAGCCAATAACATCGACTATCGTTTTCATGATTACCGCGTCGATGGGCTGGACAGCGAATTATTGAACGATTTTATCAACGAATTAGGCTGGGAAGCGTTACTCAACACCCGTGGTACAACCTGGCGTAAACTGGACGAAACCACCCGCAATAAAATCACCGATGCGGCCTCTGCGGCGGCATTAATGACTGAAATGCCTGCAATTATCAAACGTCCATTGCTCTGCGTGCCCGGTAAGCCTATGCTGCTGGGTTTCAGTGATTCCAGTTATCAGCAATTTTTCCATGAGGTGTAGTCTATGTCGTGCCCGGTTATTGAGCTGACACAACAGCTTATTCGCCGCCCTTCCCTGAGTCCTGATGATGCAGGATGCCAGGCTTTGTTGATTGAACGTTTGCAGGCGATCGGTTTTACCGTTGAACGCATGGACTTTGCCGATACGCAGAATTTTTGGGCATGGCGTGGGCAGGGTGAAACGTTAGCCTTTGCCGGGCATACCGACGTGGTGCCGCCTGGCGACGCCGATCGTTGGATCAATCCCCCGTTTGAACCCACCATTCGTGACGGCATGTTATTCGGGCGCGGTGCGGCAGATATGAAAGGCTCGCTGGCGGCGATGGTGGTGGCGGCAGAACGTTTTGTCGCACAACATCCCAACCATACGGGGCGACTGGCATTTCTGATCACCTCTGATGAAGAAGCCAGTGCCCACAACGGTACGGTAAAAGTCGTCGAAGCGTTAATGGCACGTAATGAGCGTCTCGATTACTGCCTGGTTGGCGAACCGTCGAGTATCGAAGTGGTAGGTGATGTGGTGAAAAATGGTCGTCGCGGATCATTAACCTGCAACCTTACCATTCATGGCGTTCAGGGGCATGTTGCCTACCCACATCTGGCTGACAATCCGGTACATCGCGCAGCACCTTTCCTTAATGAATTAGTGGCTATTGAGTGGGATCAGGGCAATGAATTCTTCCCGGCGACCAGTATGCAGATTGCCAATATTCAGGCGGGAACGGGCAGTAACAACGTTATTCCGGGTGAACTGTTTGTGCAGTTTAACTTCCGCTTCAGCACCGAACTGACTGATGAGATGATCAAAGCGCAGGTGCTTGCCCTGCTTGAAAAACATCAACTGCGCTATACGGTGGATTGGTGGCTTTCCGGGCAGCCATTTTTGACCGCGCGCGGTAAACTGGTGGATGCGGTCGTTAACGCGGTTGAGCACTATAATGAAATTAAACCGCAGCTACTGACCACAGGCGGAACGTCCGACGGGCGCTTTATTGCCCGCATGGGGGCGCAGGTGGTGGAACTCGGGCCGGTCAATGCCACTATTCATAAAATTAATGAATGTGTGAACGCTGCCGACCTGCAGCTACTTGCCCGTATGTATCAACGTATCATGGAACAGCTCGTCGCCTGATGAGTGGTTCTGCAAGAGGAAATAAGCATGGACTGGCTGGCTAAATATTGGTGGATTCTGGTGATTGTCTTTTTGGTAGGCGTCCTGCTGAACGTGATTAAAGATCTCAAGCGCGTCGACCATAAGAAATTTCTCGCCAACAAGCCGGAGCTTCCCCCGCATCGTGATTTCAACGATAAGTGGGACGATGACGACGACTGGCCGAAAAAGGATCAACCGAAGAAGTAAGCTGAGTGCTCAACCGTAGGCCGGATAAGGCGTTCACGCCGCATCCGGCAATGGTGAACGATGCCTGATGCGACGCTCACGCGTCTTATCAGGCCTGGTAATCTGTCTTTTACATCATTTCAATCACATCATCATCGCCAGGCTTACCGCCACTTAGCGCTTCGTCGAAATAATGTTTAGGAATGGTATAACGCAAGTGATCCAGGGCAAATTGCATACTGCGATTGTCGATCGCATGGCCTAAATCCTCCACGATATCCAGCGTCACGTCACCACCGGCACTGATTAACGCTTCCTGCGCCGCAACCGCATGCGCCAGATCGATAACCGGATCTTCACCACCATGAATCAGGTGAATTGTCGTTGCTGTAGACGCGGTTTCCGGCAGGCTCGCATAGCGTCCGTTAAAGGCAATGACGCGCGAAGCAAGGCCCGGTTCGGCTTTAATGCTCTCCAGCGCCATAATCGCGCCTTGAGAGAAACCGATTAGCGCCGTGGCGTTAGCCCCTACTCCGCTCTGTTTCTGCCAGTAGCGCACCGTTTCAATAAACGTCGGCATGATCGCATCCACACGCGCCTGGCGATTATCTTCCGTAATACCCTGCACCGAAAACCACTGACGCCCCGCCGGATTACCGCTCGGCTCCGCGCCACCGACACTCACCACCAGCGCATCAGGAAACAGCGGTGCAAACCAGCTACCTATTTCCCCCATTGCCACCGGGTTATCCCCGACACCGTGGAAAAGCAGTAACAACTGTTGCGCAGGTTTATCCGGGCTTTGAACAACAAAATGGTCATGTTTCATGGCGAACTCCTTAACTGATGTCATTATTTTTACGCCGCTGACTCACAATGACCATGGGAGAAAATTGAAGGAGTCAGTGAAAAAATTGCCATTGCGTTATGCGATCGCGCAGACGCTCAGTGCGAACATCATTAAGTGCGAACAGCGCCTGCGCGGCCTCTTCCCGCTGACGGACCAGTAACATCTTGCGGCCTGAAAGTTTAAGTGTGGTACATAACTGCGCGTCGCTGACGTTTTTCTGTAAACGCCCACGCAGCGCCGGTAATGCCAGTTCACTGGTTTGTAGCATACGCAATAAGCAACCTAACGATGTTAATAGCGGACGATGAGCGAAAGCAAAACCGGCCAGTTCAAGCCAGTCGTCGTCAGAAAGGATGGCATCGTTTAGTGGATCAACAGGAAGCATTTCGCCATTCCACTGCGCGAGAGCTTGCGCATCGCGACGTAAACGGTAATGCTCACGTTCAGCCAGCTGTTTACCCGCATCACTCATCGGTAACAGCGCCATCGCCGTATAGCAACCGCTGCTGGCTTCACGATGATTACCCATTCGCACCAGCACAAAACCGCAGCGTTGCCAGAAACGCCATAACTCCCCGGTGTAACCAAAACTCACCGAAAGATAGTCGAGGTCACGCGTATATTGCAAAGCACCAGCAATAAGTTGCCGCCCTGTGCCTTCCCGCTGACGAGCCGGATGAACTGCTATCCGGCTGACCCGCCGTCCACGCAATGTCGCCGCCAGTGGATTGCTGCCGTGCGCCGCCAGCGACTGGGCCACCAGATTACCCCGCGGGCGACGAAAACCTGCCCATACCGCCTGACTGAGTTGTTGAGATAATCCCCCCTCATCCACCAGCCACAGCGCTCCGGCAATCTCGTTTTCGCCAGCCGCCTGTAAAAAATATTGCCCTGGTGCATCCATCATCCGGCGTAAATCCAGCGGCGAAGTCCGGTAGTGCGCACCAGACAATAACTGATAAACCTTTAACGGCGTTTCTGGCTCGCTTCGCCATAACGTTTGTTCAAATGCGGAAATGACGATATTGCCTTGTGGTGTATGGGTGAAGTTTTCATCGTCAAAAACCAGTGCATTACTAACCATTTTTTCCAGCGGGCATCCCTGTGCCCAGCGGATCGGCTGTTGCAGTTCAAAACGGTGTAAATGCGGAAAGCGAGCGCAAAATTTCAGCAAAAAACCACGTCCGGTGCCTTCGTAGCCCTGCACCGTAGTGGTTAACAACGTTCGAGGAAAACGCGATACCAGTTGATGCAACAACGGCGCAGGTATGGCTGCGGCTTCATCGACCACCAGCCAGTCGGCTTGTTCATCGCTGGCTAACAAGGCATCCGGCGCAATAAAGCGAAACTTCTCGCCCGCAAATTGTGCCAGTACATCCGTTGCCGCTTTTGCGGGCGCGGTGACAATCGCACTGCCCGCAATACGAGAAATGAGTTGCCCTGCCAGCGCCGATTTACCGCGCCCACGCGCAGCAGTTACCGCTGCCACGCCCGACGGCATGGTCAGTAGCTGCTGTAAGAGTTGCTGTTGTTCTGGTTGTGGTGCGCCGGTCGCGGGGTGCCAGTCAGTACGGGGAGTAAAATGCGCCAACGAGAACGGCTGGTTTTGCCGCCAGAGGATAGCGTCGTTATCCGCCGTAAGTACGCGTTTGAAATGCTGGACAAAATGCGGCGTCGCAATAGGGTCAGGGCAATCACTCCAGCGCAGCGAGTCGGCATCAGGTTGGTTTTCCCACTCTTCCCATACAGGGAGTAACAAAACCAGCCAGCTTCCCGCTTTCAACGTTCCGCTAAGTGCGGCAAAGGCAGCGGCATCAAAGCCGTGGCGGGCGTCGAATACCGCATGCCGGAACTCGCGCCCAAGTAAAGTTTGTAGTGCCGAGGGAGAACAGTGGTTTTCAGCATCTGGCTGCGGCGAAATCCACAGCCAGTCGCCAGGTAAGGCATCACGTAACTTAAGCGCATGATCAAAACACCAACCCTCTTCCCCGCTCAACACCAGTAAGCGGCGGATCCCTTCACGTTTCATTTGCGCTGTTAATGTGTGAAGCGCAGTCAGTTCAGCCATCCCTGCCCCGGAAGTTAAATGCTTTTACCAAAAGTATTGCATTGTGCCGGATCGCCGCTGTCGAAACCACGTTTAAACCAGCTGTAGCGTTGCTGAGAAGTGCCATGAGTGAAACTGTCTGGTACTACTCGCCCCTGACTTTGCTGTTGTAAACGGTCATCGCCGATGGCCTGCGCCGCATTCAGCGCCTCTTCCAGATCGCCGGTTTCCAGAACGCCTTGCTGCTGCATACTATGCCCCCAGACACCGGCAAAACAGTCGGCCTGGAGTTCCATACGCACAGATAAGCGGTTCACTTCCGCCTGCGTCGCGTTTTGTTGCAGTTGACGAACTTTCGGCTCGATGCCTAACAGTTTCTGCACATGATGACCGACTTCATGGGCGATAACGTACCCCTGGGCAAAATCGCCATCCGCGCCAAGTTTGTCTTTCATGTCATCATAGAAGGAGAGATCGATATAAACCGTGCCATCCGCCGGGCAATAGAACGGCCCCATTATGGACTGGCCCGCCCCGCATCCGGTACGCGTCATTCCACGGTACATGACCAGCTTCGGTTGCTGATAGGTCTTACCCATCTTTTCGAACTGTTGTCCCCAGGTATCTTCCGTGGTTGCCAGAATCACTGAGGTGAATTTTGCGGCTTCGTCCTCATTTGGGCTAATTGACCGCGTTGATTGCTGTTGAGAAACCGGCTGCCCGGTCATCAACCCGGTTAAATCAACGCCATAGTAGCCTGCAACCAGCACGACTATCAGTAAAATCAGCCCGCCTTTACCGCTTGGCAGGCGAAAACCGGGACCGCCCATAGACGGACCACCAGAGCTGTTGCGCCTGTCTTCAACATTGTCACTTTCACGTCGCCCTTGCCAACGCATAGATACCTCAACAATATATTCATTATAGAAATGATCGTAGGTGGTTCAGAGGAAGATTACCACAGGAAAGCGGGATGAAATGGCGGAGGAATGAGCGTTCAATGCACATCTTCCGAGAGCGGTTGTCTTGCCGTGCCAGCTGCACGGCAAGATGATGAACAGAAAAATCAGTCCAGCTGTACACCCAGGCGGCGGGCGACGGCTTCATAGGCCTCGATCAGGCCACCGAGGCTCTGGCGGAAACGGTCTTTGTCCATTTTCTCCAGCGTTTCTTTGTCCCACAGGCGGCTGCCGTCCGGAGAGAACTCATCGCCCAGTACGACTTCACCTTTGTACAGGCCAAACTCCAGCTTGAAGTCGACCAGAATCAGACCAGCATCATCGAACAGTTTTTTCAGCACGTCGTTCGCTTTGTAGGTCAGCTCTTTCATACGCGCCAGGTTCTCTTTGCTTACCCAGCCAAAGGTTTCGCAGTAAGATTCGTTGACCATCGGATCGTGCATGGCGTCGTTTTTCAAGAACAGATCGAACAGCGGCGGGTTCAGCTCAATACCTTCTTCGATTCCAAGACGTTTCACCAGAGAGCCCGCAGCACGGTTACGCACGACACACTCAACCGGCACCATATCCAGCTTTTTCACCAGACATTCGGTATCGGAGAGCAGACGCTCCATTTGAGTCGGGATACCCGCTTCAGCCAGTTTGCTCATAATGAAGTAGTTGAACTTGTTGTTCACCATACCTTTGCGATCAAACTGCTCAATGCGCGCGCCATCCCCTGCTGACGTATCATTGCGGAATTCGAGCACCAACAGGTCCGGGTTTTCCGTGCTGTATACGGTTTTCGCTTTACCACGATACAACTCAGCTTGCTTTTGCATCTTTATCACTCCTGGGTGTGAATTAACGTTTTAAAATCTTTTGCTGTCTGGTGTGCCGGATGTTTTGTCGGATGCGGCGTGAACGCCTTATCCGAACTACGTCCGACAAACAAATTTCGTGCGAATTACCGCTAAAATCGCGTTTTCCTGCCGACGCACACGTTTGCGTATCATATCAGAAAAAAGGGCCGGATGATTCCAGCCCTGTATTTTTACTTGCTAAACGCAGCCTGGAAGACAGCTACCAGCGCGTCGTTCTGACTCTGAGTCAGAGTATGACCTTTCGGATCGATGAACTGTAGGCTGCTGCGGTTATCTAAATCGCCAACCTGCAGTTTATAGTCACCGGATGCCAGGCCTGGATCGCTCGCGCCCAGTTCCTGCCAGTCGCTGTCAGACAGCGGCTTATAAGTTACGGCCATGTTGCCCTGCGAACGGGTGCTGTCGGTCACTTTCATGCCCACTTTTTCCAGCGCCGCTGGCAGACGTTGCCAAACCACATTGAACGGCCCGCGTACGACCAGCATTGGTAAACCGGTGTCATCAGCTGCACTTTGTACGTCCATAGTGGTGGAGGCACGATTTTGCGCAGCGTTCGCGGCGTCAGTGGCAGATTTATCCAGACCGGCGGAAATAACGTTCATCATCTCCGTGCTGTAACGCTGCATGGAAGCCGCGTCTGCAACCGGTTTGCCCGCCTGTTCCAGGTTCAGCAGTTTAACCGTAACCGCCTGCTGATAACCCTGCGGCTTAACAGAGATTTGATAACGACCACGATACTGCTCGTCTTCGTCCAGACGGTTCCATTGTACCCAATCGGTGGTCAGTGTCTGACCAGCATCATCACGTTGGGTGATGGTGTAGTTTTTCGCCTGCAGCACGCTAACCACCTGCGGCCACAGAGTATTGCCACGACCATTTTCCACCAGCAATGAAGCGGTATCGCCCGTGAACTGGGTACGCGCGCCAGAAACCAGTGCCAGCGGCTGGGCTGGTGGACGAATGTCCAGCGCCTTACCGACAGCACCACTACCGTTGATCACCGGGATTGCATAATCACCGGAGGTCACCGGCAAAATCATTCCAGCCGGGGCATGAAGCTCCGCAAGCGGTGCCGCTTCCAGGTAGGCTTCATCACCACTGACCTGACGCTTATAGCGTGAGTCAGAACTACAGGCAGCGAGTAATAAAACAAGCGAAACACCCGCAACCTTTGCCAGGCGCGACTTTTGAACAGAGTAAGCCATCAAATCTCCCTAAACTTTACAGCAAACCGGCATGCTTAAGCGCCGCTCTGACCGTCTCACGACCACTGTCGGTGATTGGTGTCATTGGCAGGCGCAGCGTATCGGTCGCCACAAGACCCAGTTCCTTACATGCCCATTTCACCGGGATTGGATTGGGTTCGACAAATAGTTTGTTGTGTAATGGCATCAGACGCTGATTAATAACGCGTGCCTCGGCAAAATGCCCTTCTGCTGCCAGTTTGCACATCTGGGCCATATCACGCGCTGCGACGTTAGCCGTAACGGAAATAACCCCATGACCGCCTAATTGCATGAAGTCCAGCGCGCTCGCATCATCGCCGCTCAGCAGAACAAAATCATCTGAAACCAGCTCTTTGATCTGGTTTACACGCGTTAAGTTCCCTGTTGCCTCTTTGATTCCGATAATATTTTTTACTTTCGCCAGACGGCCCACCGTTTCCGGGAGCAGATCGCAGCCAGTACGGGACGGCACATTATACAGAATTTGCGGCAGGTCAGTATGCTCAGCGATGGCTTTGAAATGCTGATACAAACCTTCTTGCGACGGACGATTGTAGTAAGGGGTTACCGTCAGGCAGCCGACGATACCACTGTCATTGAAGCGCTGCGTCAGGCTAATGGCTTCCGCAGTAGCGTTAGCGCCGGTCCCGGCAATTACCGGAATGCGCCCATCAGCCAGCTCCAGCGTCATCATCACCACATCAGCATGTTCGTCATGATTTAAGGTAGCGGACTCGCCAGTGGTGCCAACAGAAACGATCGCCGAAGTACCGCTGGCGGCATGATAATCAATCAGTTTTTTCAAGCTAGCCCGACAGACATTACCTTTTTCATCCATCGGAGTAACAATCGCGACAATACTTCCCGTGAACATGGGCCATCCTCTGTGCAAACAAGTGTCTCAATGGTACGTTTGGTATGGCATTAAAAGCAAGCAGACAGAACCGTTCTGATTGTTGTATGCATGTTTTTTTTATGCTTTCCTTAAGAACAACTCACCCCTTAAAGGAATAACCAGTTTGACACTGTCATCGCAACATTATCTGGTGATCACTGCGTTGGGTGCCGATCGCCCTGGAATTGTGAACACCATCACCCGTCATGTCAGTAGTTGCGGCTGTAATATTGAAGACAGTCGCCTGGCGATGCTGGGAGAAGAGTTCACGTTTATTATGCTGCTTTCCGGTTCATGGAATGCCATTACTCTGATTGAATCAACGTTACCGTTGAAAGGTGCCGAACTGGATCTTTTAATCGTGATGAAGCGCACGACGGCGCGTCCGCGTCCGCCAATGCCAGCATCTGTCTGGGTTCAGGTCGATGTGGCAGACTCCCCGCATTTAATTGAACGCTTCACAGCACTTTTCGACGCGCATCATATGAACATTGCGGAGCTGGTGTCGCGCACGCAACCTGCTGAAAATGAACGGGCTGCGCAGTTGCATATTCAGATAACCGCCCACAGCCCCGCATCTGCGGACGCAGCAAATATTGAGCAAGCGTTCAAAGCCCTATGTACAGAACTCAATGCACAAGGCAGTATTAACGTCGTCAATTATTCCCAACATGATGAACAGGATGGAGTTAAGTAATGAATCCACTGAAAGCCGGTGATATCGCACCGAAATTTAGCTTGCCGGATCAAGACGGAGAACAAGTTAATTTGACCGACTTCCAGGGACAGCGTGTTCTGGTTTATTTCTACCCGAAAGCCATGACCCCCGGCTGTACCGTACAGGCCTGCGGCTTACGCGATAACATGGATGAGTTGAAAAAAGCGGGCGTTGATGTGCTGGGTATCAGCACCGATAAACCCGAAAAACTCTCCCGTTTTGCGGAAAAAGAGCTGCTTAACTTTACGCTCCTGTCTGATGAGGACCACCAGGTGTGCGAACAATTCGGCGTCTGGGGTGAAAAGTCCTTCATGGGCAAAACCTACGATGGCATTCATCGCATCAGCTTCCTGATTGACGCTGATGGCAAAATCGAACATGTCTTTGACGATTTCAAAACCAGCAATCACCACGACGTTGTGCTGAACTGGCTGAAAGAACACGCCTGATTACTTTGCTCCATTCCGTGCTGGCTGCGCTTGCGGCCAGCATACCTCACTTCTCGTGATGAAGATCACATTCTCGCTTTCCCCTGCGACACGGGTGTCGAATCCATTTTTTGCTGAACGTTAATGACCATCATTTTTGTACCGTTCAGAATCCAGTTAATACATAACTTATTGAATATATTGAGTTAATCAGAATGGCATCCTTTATGCAATATGAAATGCAATGTTTCATATCATTTTCAAGGAGCCGACATGAACCGCTTTGTGGTGGCCGAACCACTGTGGTGTACAGGATGTAATACCTGTCTCGCTGCCTGTTCGGACGTGCATAAAACGCAAGGTTTACAGCAACACCCGCGCCTGGCCCTGGCGAAGACGTCAACAATCACTGCCCCTGTCGTGTGTCATCACTGTGAGGAAGCCCCTTGCCTGCAGGTCTGCCCGGTCAATGCCATCTCTCAGAGGGATGATGCGATCCAACTCAACGAAAGCCTCTGTATTGGCTGCAAGCTTTGCGCCGTGGTCTGCCCATTTGGCGCAATCAGCGCTTCAGGAAGCCGTCCGGTGAATGCCCATGCGCAATATGTTTTTCAGGCTGAAGGCTCACTCAAAAACGGCGAAGAAAACGTGCTGCCCCAACATGCGTTGCTGCGCTGGGAACCGGGTGTCCAGACCGTCGCGGTGAAATGCGACCTGTGTGATTTCTTGCCAGAAGGTCCGGCCTGCGTTCGCGCTTGCCCGAATCAGGCGTTACGGCTGATCACCGACGATAGCCTGCAACGTCAGATGAAAGAAAAACAGCGCCTTGCCGCAAGCTGGTTTGCCAATGGCGGGGAGGATCCCCTTTCCCTCACTCAGGAGCAACGCTAATGGATGCCCTGCAATTATTAACCTGGTCGCTGATCCTCTATCTGTTTGCCAGTCTGGCTTCGCTGTTTTTACTCGGTCTGGACAGACTGGCTATTAAGCTTTCCAGCATCACATCGCTGGTGGGCGGCGTGATTGGCATCATCAGCGGAATTACGCAATTACATGCTGGTGTAACTTTAGTCGCCCATTTTGCCACCCCTTTTGACTTTGCCGATTTAACCCTGCGAATGGATAGCCTCTCGGCATTTATGGTGCTGGTTATCTCCTTGCTGGTGGTGGTTTGTTCGCTCTATTCATTGACTTATATGCGCGAATACGAGGGCAAAGGCGCGGCGGCGATGGGCTTCTTTATGAATCTTTTCATCGCATCGATGGTTGCCCTGCTGGTGATGGACAACGCTTTTTGGTTCATCGTGCTGTTTGAAATGATGTCGCTGTCTTCCTGGTTTCTGGTCATTGCCAGGCAGGATAAAACGTCGATCAACGCTGGCATGCTCTACTTTTTTATCGCCCACGCCGGATCGGTGCTGATAATGATCGCCTTCTTGCTGATGGGGCGCGAAAGCGGCAGCCTCGATTTTGCCAGTTTCCGCACGCTTTCACTTTCTCCGGGGCTGGCGTCGGCGGTGTTCCTGCTGGCCTTTTTCGGTTTTGGCGCGAAAGCCGGGATGATGCCGTTGCACAGCTGGTTGCCGCGCGCTCACCCTGCCGCACCATCGCACGCTTCAGCGTTGATGTCTGGCGTAATGGTCAAAATCGGTATTTTCGGCATCCTGAAAGTGGCGATGGATCTGCTGGCGCAAACGGGTTTGCCGCTGTGGTGGGGCATTCTGGTGATGGCGATCGGCGCAATCTCCGCGCTCCTGGGCGTGCTGTATGCGCTGGCGGAACAGGATATCAAACGGCTACTGGCCTGGAGTACCGTCGAAAACGTCGGCATTATTTTGCTGGCGGTCGGTGTGGCGATGGTCGGTCTGTCACTGCACGACCCGCTGCTCACCGTGGTTGGACTGCTCGGCGCACTGTTTCATCTGCTCAACCATGCGCTGTTCAAAGGGCTGCTATTTCTCGGCGCGGGCGCGATTATTTCGCGTTTGCATACCCACGACATGGAAAAAATGGGGGCACTGGCGAAACGGATGCCGTGGACAGCCGCAGCATGCCTGATTGGTTGCCTGGCGATATCAGCCCTTCCTCCGCTGAATGGTTTTATCAGCGAATGGTACACCTGGCAGTCGCTGTTCTCACTAAGTCGTGTGGAAGCCGTAGCGCTACAACTTGCGGGTCCTATTGCTATGGTAATGCTGGCAGTCACTGGTGGGCTGGCAGTAATGTGCTTCGTAAAAATGTACGGTATTACTTTCTGTGGTGCGCCGCGCAGTACACACGCTGAAGAGGCACAGGAAGTGCCAAATACGATGATCGTCGCCATGCTACTGCTCGCGGCACTCTGCGTATTAATTGCGCTTAGTGCCAGTTGGCTGGCACCGAAGATAATGCATATTGCCCATGCGTTTACCGATACCCCTCCCGTCACTGTCGCCAGCGGAATAGCACTTGTACCCGGCACGTTTCATACACGGGTCACTCCTTCATTACTGTTGCTGTTACTACTGGCGATGCCTTTGCTGCCTGGCCTTTACTGGCTGTGGTGTCGTTCGCGCCGCGCAGCGTTTCGTCGCACAGGAGATGCCTGGGCATGCGGCTACAGCTGGGAAAATGCGATGGCCCCGTCAGGCAATGGCGTGATGCAGCCGCTGCGTGTGGTCTTTTCTGCGCTATTTCGTCTACGACAACAGCTCGACCCTACGCTGAGGCTAAATAAAGGTCTTGCGCACGTCACCGCCAGGGCTCAGAGCACAGAACCCTTCTGGGATGAGCGGGTGATCCGCCCCATCGTGAGCGCCACCCAACGGCTGGCCAAAGAAATACAGCATCTGCAAAGCGGCGACTTTCGTCTCTATTGCCTGTATGTGGTCGCCGCACTGGTTGTGCTGCTAATCGCTATTGCCGTCTAAGGAAATCACCATGAGACAAACTCTTTGCGACGGATATCTGGTCATTTTTGCGTTAGCACAGGCCGTGATTCTGCTGATGCTAACCCCACTTTTTACGGGTATTTCCCGGCAGATACGCGCGCGTATGCACTCCCGCCGCGGGCCGGAGATCTGGCAGGATTATCGCGATATCCACAAACTGTTTAAACGCCAGGAAGTTGCGCCTATATCTTCAGGTCTGATGTTCCGCCTGATGCCGTGGGTATTAATCAGCAGCATGCTGGTGCTGGCGATGGCCCTACCACTGTTTATTACCGTTTCCCTTTTGCGGGCGGCGGCGATCTGATCACCCTTATCTATCTTCTTGCCCTGTTTCGTTTTTTCTTTGCTCTTTCAGGGCTGGATACCGGAAGCCCGTTTGCGGGAGTCGGTGCCAGTCGCGAGTTGACGCTCGGCATTCTGGTCGAACCCATGCTCATTCTCTCACTGCTGGTATTGGCGCTGATAGCGGATTCCACGCATATCGAGATGATCAGCAATACGCTGGCGATGGGCTGGAACTCGCCGCTAACCACCGTACTGGCGTTACTGGCCTGTGGTTTTGCCTGCTTCATAGAGATGGGAAAAATTCCCTTTGATGTTGCTGAAGCAGAACAGGAATTACAGGAAGGCCCGCTGACCGAATATTCCGGTGCCGGGCTGGCGTTGGCGAAATGGGGGCTGGGGCTGAAACAGGTCGTGATGGCAGCACTGTTTGTGGCCCTGTTTCTGCCCTTTGGGCGCGCGCAAGAACTTTCTCTCACCTGCCTGCTGACTTCACTTGTCGTTACGCTGCTCAAGGTTTTGCTGATTTTTGTACTGGCTTCAATCGCAGAAAACACGCTGGCACGCGGGCGTTTTTTACTCATTCACCATGTGACCTGGCTTGGCTTCAGCCTTGCTGCGCTTGCATGGGTCTTCTGGTTAACCGGTCTGTAAGGAGCACTGACGGAATATGGAAAATCTTGCTCTGACGACGTTAATGCTGCCTTTTATCGGCGCACTGGTCGTTTCGTTTTCGCCACAACGTCGGGCCGCCGAATGGGGGTTTTGTTCGCCGCACTGACCACGCTGTGCATGTTGTCGCTGATCTCCGCGTTTTATCAGGCCGATAAAGTTGCCGTCACGTTGACGTTGGTCAACGTGGGGGATGTGGCATTGTTTGGCCTGGTCATTGATCGCGTGAGTACGCTGATTCTGTTTGTGGTGGTGTTTCTCGGTTTGCTGGTCACGATCTACTCCACGGGTTATCTGACGGATAAAAATCGCGAACACCCGCATAACGGCACGAATCGTTATTACGCATTTTTGCTGGTGTTTATCGGCGCGATGGCGGGACTGGTACTCTCCTCGACGCTGCTCGGTCAGTTGTTGTTTTTTGAAATTACGGGCGGCTGCTCCTGGGCGTTGATCAGTTATTACCAGAGCGATAAAGCGCAGCGTTCAGCACTAAAAGCGTTACTTATCACTCATATCGGCTCGTTGGGGTTGTATCTTGCCGCCGCCACGCTGTTTTTGCAGACCGGAACGTTTGCGCTTAGCGCGATGAGCGAGTTACACGGCGACGCACGTTATCTGGTTTATGGCGGCATCCTGTTTGCCGCGTGGGGGAAATCGGCCCAGCTACCGATGCAAGCGTGGCTACCGGACGCAATGGAAGCGCCAACACCGATCAGCGCCTATCTCCACGCCGCATCGATGGTGAAAGTGGGCGTTTACATTTTTGCCCGCGCCATTATCGACGGCGGCAATATCCCGCATGTGATTGGCGGCGTTGGCATGGTCATGGCCCTGGTCACCATTCTTTATGGATTTCTGATGTATTTGCCACAGCAGGATATGAAGCGGTTGCTGGCCTGGTCGACCATCACTCAACTTGGCTGGATGTTCTTCGGCTTGTCGCTCTCCATCTTCGGCTCGCGGCTGGCGCTGGAGGGTAGCATCGCCTACATCGTCAACCACGCGTTCGCTAAAAGCCTGTTTTTCCTTGTAGCAGGTGCGCTGAGTTACAGCTGCGGCACGCGCTTGTTGCCGCGTCTGCGTGGCGTATTGCACACCCTGCCGTTGCCTGGCGTGGGTTTCTGCGTGGCAGCGCTGGCAATTACCGGCGTGCCGCCGTTCAACGGCTTCTTCAGTAAATTCCCGCTGTTTGCTGCCGGTTTTGCGTTGTCAGTGGAGTACTGGATCCTGCTGCCCGCCATGATTCTGCTGATGATTGAATCGGTCGCCAGTTTCGCCTGGTTTATTCGCTGGTTTGGTCGCGTCGTGCCTGGCAAACCGAGCGAGGCCGTCGCCGATGCCGCACCGCTGCCAGGGTCAATGCGCCTGGTGTTGATTGTACTGATTGTGATGTCGCTGATTTCCAGCGTAATCGCCGCGACCTGGTTGCAGTAAGGAGATGATGAATGACCGGTTCTATGATCGTAAATAATCTGGCGGGACTGATGATGCTGACATCACTGTTTGTGATTAGCGTCAAAAGCTATCGCCTGTCATGCGGATTTTACGCCTGCCAGTCACTGGTGCTGGTGTCTATTTTCGCCACCCTCTCGTGCCTGTTCGCCGCAGAGCAACTGCTGATCTGGTCCGCCAGCGCCTTTATCACCAAAGTGCTGCTGGTACCGTTAATCATGACTTACGCTGCACGAAATATTCCCCAGAACATCCCGGAAAAAGCGTTATTCGGTCCGGCAATGATGGCACTGCTCGCGGCGTTAATTGTCCTGCTTTGCGCATTTGTCGTTCAGCCCGTGAAGCTACCGATGGCTACCGGGCTGAAACCGGCGCTGGCGGTAGCGTTAGGTCATTTTCTGCTTGGCCTGCTGTGCATTGTCAGCCAGCGCAATATCCTGCGGCAAATTTTTGGTTACTGCCTGATGGAAAACGGCTCCCATCTGGTGCTGGCGCTTCTTGCCTGGCGAGCACCGGAACTGGTGGAAATAGGTATCGCTACCGACGCCATCTTCGCCGTCATTGTGATGGTGTTACTGGCAAGAAAAATATGGCGTACCCACGGCACGCTGGACGTGAACAACTTGACCGCGCTGAAGGGATAATGAGATGAGTTATTCTGTGATGTTCGCTTTACTCCTGCTCACGCCGCTGCTTTTTTCGCTGCTCTGTTTTGCCTGCCGGAAACGGAGACTTTCTGCGACTCGCACGGTGACCGTATTACATAGCTTAGGGATCACACTGCTGCTGATTCTGGCACTCTGGGTGGTCCAAACTGCCGCTGATGCAGGAGAAATATTCGCTGCGGGACTGTGGCTTCATATTGATGGTCTGGGCGGTTTGTTCCTCGCCATTCTTGGTGTGATTGGCTTTCTCACCGGTATTTACTCGATTGGCTACATGCGTCATGAAGTGGCACACGGCGAGCTTTCACCCGTTACGCTGTGCGATTACTACGGTTTCTTCCATCTGTTTTTGTTCACCATGCTGCTGGTTGTTACCAGCAATAACCTGATTGTGATGTGGGCGGCGATCGAAGCCACCACCTTAAGCTCGGCGTTTCTGGTAGGCATTTACGGTCAGCGTTCATCGCTGGAAGCTGCATGGAAGTACATCATTATTTGTACTGTTGGTGTCGCTTTTGGTCTGTTCGGTACCGTGCTGGTATACGCCAACGCCGCCAGCGTTATGCCGCAGGCAGAAATGGCGATATTCTGGAGCGAGGTTCTTAAGCAATCGTCCTTGCTTGACCCAACATTAATGCTGTTGGCCTTTGTGTTTTTGCTAATTGGCTTTGGTACCAAAACCGGGCTATTTCCCATGCACGCCTGGCTGCCGGATGCTCACAGTGAAGCGCCGAGTCCGGTCAGCGCCCTGCTCTCCGCCGTATTGCTGAACTGCGCGCTGTTGGTGCTGATTCGCTATTACATCATTATTTGCCAAGCCATCGGCAGCGATTTCCCCAACCGGTTGTTGCTCATCTTCGGCATGTTGTCGGTTGCCGTGGCGGCATTTTTCATTCTGGTACAGCGGGACATTAAGCGTCTGCTGGCGTACTCCAGCGTGGAGAACATGGGGCTGGTCGCGGTGGAGCTAGGCATTGGCGGGCCGCTGGGAATTTTTGCCGCGCTGCTGCACATCTTAAACCACAGTCTGGCAAAAACGCTGCTGTTCTGCGGTTCCGGCAATGTACTGCTCAAGTACGGCACGCGCGATCTCAACGTCGTCTGTGGGATGCTCAAAATCATGCCATTTACCGCCGTGCTGTTTGGCGGCGGTGCGCTGGCGCTGGCAGGGATGCCGCCCTTCAACATTTTTCTTAGCGAATTTATGACCATTACCGCCGGACTGGCACGTAATCACCTGCTGATTATCGTCCTGCTGTTATTGCTGTTAACGCTGGTGCTGGCGGGCCTGGTACGGATGGCTGCGCGGGTGTTAATGGCGAAACCGCCGCAGGCCGTTAACCGGGGTGATCTCGGCTGGTTGACCACCTCGCCAATGGTGATTCTGCTGGTCATGATGCTGGCGATGGGAACGCATATTCCACAACCTGTCATCAGGATCCTGGCGGGCGCTTCCACTATAGTCCTCTCAGGGACGCACGATCTGCCTGCACAACGTAGCACCTGGCATGATTTTTTGCCTTCAGGCACCGCATCTGTTTCGGAGAAACACAGTGAACGTTAATTCATCGTCAAATCGTGGCGAAGCGATTCTCGCCGCCCTGAAAACGCAGTTCCCCGGCGCGGTGCTGGATGAAGAGCGACAAACGCCTGAACAGGTCACCATTACGGTGAAAATCAATCTGCTGCCTGACGTTGTACAGTATCTTTATTATCAACATGATGGCTGGCTTCCGGTCCTGTTTGGCAACGACGAGCGGACACTTAACGGTCATTACGCGGTTTATTATGCCCTTTCAATGGAAGGGGCCGAAAAATGCTGGATTGTGGTGAAGGCGCTGGTCGATGCCGACAGTCGGGAGTTTCCGTCAGTCACACCGCGCGTCCCTGCCGCGGTCTGGGGCGAGCGAGAAATTCGCGATATGTACGGGCTGATTCCGGTTGGCCTGCCGGATCAGCGTCGCCTGGTGTTGCCCGATGACTGGCCGGAAGATATGCATCCGCTGCGCAAAGATGCGATGGATTATCGACTGCGCCCTGAACCGACGACTGATTCCGAAACGTATCCGTTTATCAATGAGGGCAACAGCGATGCGCGGGTGATCTCTGTCGGCCCGCTGCATATCACCTCCGATGAACCGGGTCACTTCCGCTTGTTTGTGGATGGCGAGCAAATTGTCGATGCTGATTACCGCCTGTTTTATGTCCATCGCGGCATGGAGAAACTGGCAGAAACGCGGATGGGCTACAACGAAGTGACCTTCTTATCGGACCGCGTGTGTGGGATTTGCGGTTTTGCCCACAGTGTGGCCTATACCAATTCGGTTGAAAATGCACTGGGGATTGAGGTGCCGCAACGAGCACATACTATTCGCTCGATTCTGCTGGAAGTCGAACGGCTACACAGTCATTTGCTTAACCTTGGCCTCTCCTGCCATTTCGTTGGTTTTGATACCGGCTTTATGCAATTTTTCCGCGTGCGGGAAAAGTCGATGACGATGGCGGAATTGCTGATCGGGTCGCGTAAAACCTACGGTCTGAATCTGATTGGTGGTGTTCGCCGCGATATTCTCAAAGAGCAACGTCTGCAAACGCTGAAACTGGTGCGCGAGATGCGCGCCGACGTGTCGGAGCTGGTAGAGATGCTGCTTGCTACGCCGAATATGGAACAACGCACTCAGGGCATTGGCATTCTCGACCGACAAATCGCCCGTGATTTGCGCTTTGATCACCCCTACGCCGACTACGGCAATATTCCAAAAACACTGTTTACCTTTACCGGCGGCGATGTTTTCTCCCGCGTGATGGTCCGTGTCAAAGAGACGTTTGATTCGCTGGCAATGCTGGAATTTGCCCTCGACAACATGCCGGATACCCCACTGCTGACCGAAGGCTTTAGCTATAAACCTCACGCATTCGCGCTGGGCTTTGTTGAAGCGCCACGCGGTGAAGACGTGCACTGGAGCATGCTCGGTGATAACCAAAAATTGTTCCGCTGGCGCTGCCGTGCCGCCACCTACGCCAACTGGCCGGTGTTGCGTTACATGCTGCGCGGCAATACCGTTTCTGACGCACCGCTGATTATCGGTAGCCTTGATCCCTGCTACTCCTGTACCGACCGTGTGACGCTGGTAGATGTGCGCAAGCGCCAGTCAAAAACCGTGCCGTATAAAGAGATCGAACGCTACGGCATTGATCGTAACCGTTCGCCGCTGAAGTAAGGACAGAAGATGCTGAAGTTACTGAAAACTATTATGCGCGCCGGAACCGCGACGGTGAAATATCCCTTCGCGCCACTGGAGGTCAGCCCTGGCTTTCGCGGAAAACCGGACCTGATGCCCAGCCAATGTATTGCCTGCGGTGCCTGCGCCTGTGCTTGTCCGGCAAATGCGCTGACTATCCAGACCGACGACCAGCAAAATTCGCGCACCTGGCAGCTCTATCTGGGGCGTTGTATTTACTGCGGACGTTGTGAAGAAGTGTGCCCGACCAGAGCCATCCAGCTTACCAATAACTTTGAACTGACCGTCACCAATAAAGCCGATCTCTATACCCGCGCGACGTTCCATCTACAACGTTGCAGCCGTTGCGAACGCCCGTTTGCCCCGCAAAAAACCATCGCACTGGCTGCTGAATTGTTAGCACAGCAACAAAATGCGCCACAAAACCGCGAAATGTTGTGGGCGCAAGCGAGCGTCTGCCCGGAATGCAAACAACGCGCGACGCTGATCAACGACGATACAGATGTACTGCTGGTGGCTAAGGAGCAGCTATGAGTCCAGTGCTTACACAATATGTCAGCCAGCCCATCACGCTGGACGAGCAAACGCAAAAGATGAAGCGGCATTTGCTACAGGATATCCGTCGCTCGGCTTACGTTTATCGCATCGATTGCGGCGGCTGCAACGCCTGTGAAATCGAAATTTTTGCTGCCATTACACCAGTATTCGACGCAGAACGTTTTGGCATTAAGGTTGTTTCATCACCGCGTCACGCCGATATTTTGTTATTTACTGGCGCAGTCACCCGGGCGATGCGTATGCCTGCACTTCGGGCGTATGAGTCTGCCCCCGATCATAAAATTTGTGTTTCCTACGGCGCGTGCGGTGTCGGCGGCGGTATTTTCCACGATCTCTACAGCGTCTGGGGCGGTAGCGACACCATTGTCCCCATTGATGTTTGGATCCCCGGCTGCCCGCCAACACCGGCCGCCACCATTCACGGTTTCGCCGTGGCGCTCGGTTTGCTGCAACAGAAGATTCACGCTGTGGATTATCGCGATCCCACCGGGGTGACTATGCAACCGTTGTGGCCGCAGATCCCGCCATCACAGCGTATCGCCATTGAGCGAGAAGCGCGGCGGCTGGCGGGCTATCGTCAGGGGCGAGAAATTTGCGATCGGCTCCTGCGCCATTTAAGCGACGATCCTACAGGAAATCGGGTTAACACCTGGTTGCGCGATGCCGACGATCCACGTCTCAATAGTATCGTTCAGCAACTCTTTCGCGTACTCCGGGGGTTACATGACTGAAGAGTGCGGGGAAATTGTTTTCTGGACGCTGCGAAAAAAGTTTGTCGCCAGTAGCGACGAGATGCCGGAACACAGCTCTCAGGTAATGTATTACTCGCTAGCTATCGGCCATCACGTTGGCGTGATTGATTGTCTGAATGTCGCCTTCCGCTGCCCACTGACGGAATACGAAGATTGGCTTGCACTGGTCGAAGAGGAGCAAGCCCGACGTAAGATGCTGGGGGTGATGACTTTTGGTGAGATTGTTATTGACGCCAGCCACACCGCCCTGTTGACCCGGGCATTCGCGCCACTGGCGGATGACGCGACGTCTGTGTGGCAGGCGCGTAGCATTCAATTCATTCATCTGTTGGATGAAATTGTGCAGGAACCGGCCATCTATCTGATGGCCAGAAAAATTGCGTGAGAAGGATTTCTCATTAATAAGGACTGTTGATGGCTATGTCAGACGAGGCGATGTTTGCCCCGCCACAAGGAATAACAATTGAAGCGGTAAACGGAATGCTCGCGGAGCGGTTAGCACAGAAACACGGCAAGGCGTCTTTATTACGCGCCTTCATCCCGCTGCCGCCGCCGTTCAGCCCGGTACAACTTATTGAACTGCATGTTCTCAAAAGCAACTTCTATTACCGCTACCATGATGATGGCAGCGATGTGACGGCAACAACAGAGTATCAGGGCGAGATGGTCGATTATTCGCGTCACGCCGTCCTTCTCGGCAGTAGTGGAATGGCGGAGCTACGCTTTATTCGCACCCACGGCAGTCGTTTTACTTCCCAGGATTGCACACTGTTTAACTGGCTGGCGCGGATAATCACCCCGGTTCTGCAATCATGGCTCAATGATGAAGAACAGCAGGTGGCGCTGCGTTTGCTGGAGAAAGATCGCGATCATCATCGGGTACTGGTTGATATTACTAATGCAGTGCTGTCACATCTTGATCTCGACGATCTGATCGCTGACGTCGCTCGTGAGATCCATCATTTTTTCGGTCTGGCTTCAGTCAGTATGGTACTGGGCGATCATCGAAAGAACGAGAAGTTCAGCCTGTGGTGCAGCGATCTTTCTGCCTCACATTGTGCGTGTCTGCCACGCTGTATGCCTGGCGAAAGTGTATTGCTGACACAAACGCTACAAACCCGACAACCGACCTTGACGCACCGTGCAGATGATCTGTTTCTCTGGCAACGCGACCCGTTATTACTCTTACTTGCATCTAACGGCTGCGAATCTGCGCTCCTTATACCGCTTACCTTTGGCAACCATACACCGGGTGCATTGTTGCTGGCGCATACCTCTTCCACTCTCTTTAGTGAGGAAAACTGCCAGCTACTACAACACATAGCCGATCGCATCGCTATTGCCGTTGGCAATGCCGATGCCTGGCGTAGCATGACCGATTTGCAGGAAAGTTTGCAGCAAGAAAACCACCAGCTTAGCGAGCAGCTCCTTTCGAATCTGGGCATCGGTGACATTATCTATCAAAGCCAGGCAATGGAAGACCTGCTCCAGCAGGTAGATATTGTGGCGAAGAGCGACAGTACGGTGTTGATTTGTGGTGAAACCGGAACTGGCAAAGAGGTGATCGCCAGAGCGATCCATCAACTTAGCCCGCGACGCGACAAGCCGCTGGTCAAAATCAACTGCGCTGCCATCCCCGCCAGTCTTCTGGAAAGTGAGTTATTCGGTCATGACAAAGGGGCGTTTACTGGTGCGATTAATACCCATCGTGGTCGTTTTGAAATTGCCGATGGCGGCACGTTGTTTCTCGATGAAATTGGCGATCTGCCGTTAGAACTTCAGCCTAAACTGCTGCGCGTATTGCAGGAGCGGGAGATTGAGCGTCTCGGCGGGAGTAGAACGATCCCGGTGAATGTCAGAGTCATTGCCGCCACCAACCGTGATTTGTGGCAAATGGTTGAAGATCGCCAGTTTCGCAGCGATCTCTTTTATCGCCTGAATGTCTTCCCACTGGAATTGCCGCCGCTACGCGACCGTCCGGAAGATATCCCTCTTTTAGCAAAACATTTCACGCAAAAAATGGCGCGCCATATGAATCGCGCAATTGACGCCATTCCGACCGAGGCACTACGCCAGTTGATGTCGTGGGATTGGCCGGGCAACGTGCGCGAGCTGGAAAACGTGATTGAGCGGGCGGTACTGCTGACTCGTGGTAACAGTCTGAATTTACATCTAAATGTCCGACAAAGCCGTTTACTGCCGACGCTAAATGAAGATTCAGCGCTTCGCAGTTCAATGGCGCAGTTACTGCACCCGACGACGCCAGAGAATGACGAAGAAGAACGTCAGCGCATTGTTCAGGTATTGCGAGAAACCAATGGCATTGTTGCCGGGCCCCGTGGCGCAGCGACGCGATTAGGGATGAAGCGCACCACGCTGCTGTCACGAATGCAGCGGCTGGGGATCTCGGTTCGCGAGGTGTTGTAATCTGCTTTTGCAGGAGTATGCATGAGAAACAAACTCTCTTTCGACTTGCAGTTGAGCGCCAGAAAAGCGGCAATCGCTGAACGGATTGCCGCCCATAAAATTGCCCGCAGTAAAGTGTCGGTCTTTTTAATGGCGATGTCCGCTGGCGTGTTTATGGCGATCGGATTTACTTTTTACCTTTCCGTTATCGCCGATGCCCCGTCTTCACAGGCATTAACCCATCTGGTGGGCGGCCTTTGCTTTACACTCGGCTTTATTTTGCTGGCGGTTTGCGGCACCAGCCTGTTCACCTCGTCGGTAATGACGGTGATGGCAAAAAGTCGGGGCGTTATTAGTTGGCGAACTTGGCTGATTAACGCACTTCTGGTGGCCTGCGGTAATCTGGCAGGTATTGCCTGTTTCAGTTTGTTAATCTGGTTTTCCGGGCTGGTGATGAGTGAAAACGCGATGTGGGGAGTCGCGGTTTTACACTGCGCCGAGGGCAAAATGCATCATACATTTACTGAATCTGTCAGCCTCGGCATTATGTGCAATCTGATGGTTTGCCTGGCGCTGTGGATGAGTTATTGCGGGCGTTCGTTATGCGACAAAATCGTCGCCATGATTTTGCCCATCACCCTGTTTGTCGCCAGTGGCTTTGAGCACTGTATCGCCAATTTGTTTGTGATTCCGTTCGCCATTGCCATTCGCCATTTCGCCCCTCCCCCCTTCTGGCAACTGGCGCACAGTAGCGCAGACAATTTTCCGGCACTGACGGTAAGCCATTTTATTACCGCCAATCTGCTCCCGGTGATGCTGGGTAATATTATCGGCGGTGCAGTGCTGGTGAGTATGTGTTATCGGGCTATCTATTTACGTCAGGAATCCTGAAAAATCAGCCCGGCGAAACAGTTCGTCGGGCTGAAGATTATTCTTGCGCTATTTGCCCATCGGGCCAGGCGTGGATCACGGCTTTGATCAGGGTCGCCAATGGAATGGCGAAGAATACGCCCCAGAATCCCCACAAACCACCGAAGATCACCACCGATAAAATAATCACCAGCGGATGCAGGTTAACCGCTTCGGAGAACAACACCGGTACTAACAGGTTGCCGTCCAGCGCCTGAATAATCAGATACACTGCGAAGCAGCTCCAGAATTCCGTGCCTGCACCAAACTGGAATAGCGCCACGCCAACCACCGGAATGGTCACCACAAATGCGCCAATGTACGGAATAAGTACCGAGAAGCCGACCAGCACCGCCAGCAGCAGCGAATAGTTCAGCCCAAAGAGCAAGAACCCCAGCCAGGTGGCGATCCCCACCACGATCATCTCCAGCACTTTGCCGCGGATATAGTTGGTGATTTGTTGATTCATCTCCTTCCACACCTGTCCTGCCAGTCCACGGTTGCGCGGCAGCACCCGACGAACGGCGTTCAGCATCTGCTCTTTGTCTTTCAGCAGGAAGAAGACCATCAATGGCACCAGCACCAGATAGACGGCTATGGTCAGCAAACCGACCAGCGAGGCGAGGGAAATTTTCACCACCGAATCGCCCATGGTCAGCATCCGACTGCGCATATTTTCGGCCATTGCATCAATAATGCCCGCATCCATTAACGCCGGATAGCGGCGCGGCAACGTGGCGGCAAAGTCAGAAAGCTTATTGAGCATCCCCGGCATATCGCGAATTAAGTAGATGCCCTGTTGCCAGGCGATAGGCAGTACCACGAACGCCATCAGTAGCAATATACCGACAAAAACCACCAATACAATCGACGTCGCCCAGCGGCGGGAGCAGCCAATAGATTGCAGGCGCACAGTTGGCCATTCCAGCAAATAGGCCAGCACAATAGCCACCAGCAACGGAGCAAGCAGGCCACTAAAGAAAAAGATAATGCCAAATCCGGCAACTAAAATAACCAGCAAGGCAATCGCTTCCGGGTCGCTAAAACGGCGGCGATACCATTGCATCAACATTTCGAGCATAAAGACCTTCCCTGAACCTCAAGAGCGGGATTGCGATCCGCAATTGTATCGAAATGTCACAAAAAAGACTTCGCTTTTTATGACGGATTCAGGAAACTGAAAAGTCATTTGAGTGGGCTAATCTTCGCCGTTACACTCAAATGCGGCGCGGTGGGAACGATATTTCACAGTATCGGTCAAATGACTATCTTCAGAAATACAGGATAGAGGTTATGTTCAGGCAGTTGAAAAAAAACCTGGTTGCAACCCTCATTGCTGCTATGACCATTGGTCAGGTAGCCCCGGCGTTTGCCGACAGCGCAGACACCTTGCCGGATATGGGAACCTCCGCAGGAAGCACGCTTTCCATTGGTCAGGAAATGCAGATGGGCGACTATTATGTCCGCCAGCTACGCGGCAGCGCGCCGTTAATTAATGACCCGCTGTTAACGCAATATATTAATTCGCTGGGGATGCGTCTGGTTTCGCATGCCAATTCGGTTAAGACACCGTTTCATTTTTTTCTGATCAACAACGACGAAATTAACGCCTTTGCTTTCTTTGGCGGCAACGTGGTGCTGCACTCTGCCCTGTTCCGTTATTCCGATAACGAAAGTCAACTGGCTTCAGTTATGGCGCACGAAATCTCCCACGTCACCCAACGTCACCTGGCGCGAGCGATGGAAGATCAACAACGCAGCGCGCCGCTGACCTGGGTCGGCGCGTTAGGTTCTATTTTACTGGCGATGGCCAGTCCGCAGGCGGGGATGGCGGCGCTGACCGGTACACTGGCGGGAACACGTCAGGGGATGATCAGTTTCACCCAGCAAAATGAACAGGAAGCGGACCGCATTGGTATTCAGGTGCTGCAACGCTCGGGATTCGATCCGCAGGCGATGCCAACCTTCCTCGAAAAATTACTCGATCAGGCGCGTTACTCCTCGCGCCCGCCGGAAATTTTATTGACTCACCCGTTGCCGGAAAGTCGTCTGGCAGATGCCCGCAACCGTGCTAATCAGATGCGACCGATGGTGGTGCAGTCGTCGGAAGATTTCTATCTGGCGAAAGCGCGCACACTGGGGATGTATAATTCCGGACGTAACCAGCTCACCAGTGATTTGCTGGATGAATGGGCGAAAGGAAACGTTCGTCAGCAACGAGCGGCGCAATATGGTCGTGCTTTACAGGCGATGGAAGCCAATAAATACGACGAGGCGCGTAAAACGCTGCAACCGCTACTGGCGGCAGAACCTGGCAACGCATGGTATCTCGATCTGGCTACCGATATCGATCTTGGGCAAAACAAAGCCAATGAGGCAATCAATCGCCTGAAAAATGCCCGTGATTTGCGCACCAATCCGGTGTTGCAGCTCAACCTGGCAAACGCTTATCTGCAAGGCGGTCAACCACAAGAAGCGGCCAATATTCTCAATCGCTACACCTTTAATAATAAAGATGACAGCAACGGCTGGGATTTACTGGCACAGGCGGAAGCCGCGCTAAATAACCGCGATCAGGAGCTGGCTGCGCGAGCAGAAGGTTATGCGCTCGCCGGACGACTCGATCAGGCCATTTCGCTGTTGAGTAGCGCCAGTTCGCAGGTGAAATTAGGCAGCCTGCAACAAGCGCGTTACGATGCGCGCATCGACCAGTTGCGCCAGCTGCAGGAACGCTTTAAGCCTTATACCAAGATGTAATTCGCATTAAAGGAAGAACAATGACCAAACAGGTAAAAATCTACCATAACCCACGCTGTTCAAAGAGCCGGGAAACGCTGAACCTGCTGAAAGAAAACGGCGTGGAGCCAGAAGTGGTGCTCTACCTTGAGACACCCGCCGATGCTGCAACGCTGCGCGATTTGCTGAAAATGCTGGGGATGAATAGCGCCCGTGAATTGATGCGCCAGAAAGAGGATCTTTATAAAGAACTGAACCTGGCTGACAGTTCGCTTAGCGAAGAGGCGCTGATTCAGGCAATGGTGGATAATCCGAAGCTGATGGAGCGCCCGATTGTGGTCGCGAATGGCAAAGCGCGGATTGGTCGTCCACCGGAGCAGGTACTGGAAATCGTGGGTTAAGATGTGCTCCATCGCTAGTTGAAGCACATTGCCGGATGCGACGCTTGCCACGTCTTATCCGGCCTACGAATACTATGGATTAACTTCGCGTAGTTCGGATAAGGCGTTCGCGCCGCATCCGACAATAAACACCTTATCTACAACTTCAGAATTTCTTTCACAAACGGAATGGTCAGCTTACGTTGCGCGGTAATCGACGCACGATCCAACTGATCCAACGTCATAAATAGCGTGCGCATTTCTCTGTCGAGCCGCTTCAGCAAGAAACGCCCCACATCTTCCGGCAGTTCAAAACCACGCAAACGCGCGCGTAACTGTAGCGCCTGCAACTTATCTTCATCAGAAAGTGGCTGCAATTTGTAGATCTGCCCCCAGTCGAGTCGCGACGCGAGATCCGGTAATCCCAGATTCAACTGCCGCGGTGGACGATCGCCGGTGATCAACAACCGTGTTTTGCCCGATTCCAGAATTCGATTGTAGAGATCGAAAATCGCCATCTCCCACAACTCATCGCCTGCAATACACTCAATGTTGTCGATACAGACCAGCGACAAATGCTCCATACCGTCGAGCACTTCCGGAACAAACCAGGTGCGTTTATCCAGCGGGACATAGCCCACCGCATCGCCACGCTGCGACAATTCCGCGCAAGCCGCGTGCAGCAGATGACTGCGCCCCGCGCCTTCTCGTGCCCAGAGATAGATGTAACCGCTATGTTCCTGACGCAGCACGTTTTGCAGCGCGGCCAGTAAAGAGGAGTTATCCCCCGGCCAGAAACTTGCAAAGGTTTCGTCGTCAGGAAGATAAAGTGGCAAAGAGAGCTGTGCCGGTGTGTTCAGAGATACCTCAACCAGGATTTCACAAAATCGCGAGAAGTTTACCACAGAATCCCATGATGTTTGAACCGGGCAGCAACACTGCCCGGTCGGTACATTATTTGTCTGTTATATCCGCGTCTTCTGCGTCCAGCACCACTTCTTCAGGGCGCAGCACACTGATCAGTTTGAAAATCAAACTTAAGCCGATACCGACGATGGTCGCCAGCGCCATACCTTTCAACTCCGCCGCGCCGATGTTTACCTTCGCGCCACTGACGCCGATGATCAAAATCACGGAAGTCAGGATCAGGTTCTGTGCTTTGTTGTAATCCACTTTCGATTCGATCAAAACACGAATACCGGAAGCACCGATGACACCATAAAGCAGCAGCGAAACGCCGCCCATCACCGGCAATGGGATCATCTGGATAGCGGCAGCCAGTTTACCGACGCAGGAAAGCAGGATAGCGAAAATCGCCGCCCCGCCGATAACCCAGGTACTGTAAACACGGGTGATCGCCATCACGCCAATGTTTTCTCCGTAAGTGGTATTTGGCGTAGAGCCAAAGAAGCCGGAAATCACGGTCGACAAGCCATTAGCAAACATCGAACGGTGCAGACCTGGATCGCGCAGCAGATCTTTTTTGACGATATTAGCCGTTACTACCAGGTGCCCTACGTGTTCGGCAATAACCACTAACGCCGCTGGCAGAATAGTCAGAATGGCAAACCACTCGAAGCGCGGCGTATAGAGGGTTGGCAGCGCAAACCAGTGAGCATTAATAATCGGCGTGGTATCGACAATTCCCATTGCGAAAGAGAGCGCGTAGCCCACCAGCACGCCAATTAAAATCGGGATAATTGCCAGGAAACCACGAAACAGCACGGAACCTAAAACCGTGACCGCCAGGGTGGTAATAGAGATGATGATGGTTTTGGAGTCTGGCGTTTGCCCTTCAGCCGGGAGTAAACCCGCCATACCGGCAGCTACGCCCGCCAGCTCCAGACCGATGACGGCAACGATTGCGCCCATTGCCGCAGGTGGAAACAGCACGTCCAGCCAGCCGGTCCCCGCTTTCTTCACGATAAAAGAAACCAGGCAGAACAGCACGCCGCACATAATAAAGCCGCCCAGCGCGACTTCATACCCCAACGGCAACAGTAACAATACCGGTGAAATAAAGGCAAAGCTGGAACCAAGATAAGCCGGAATTTTCCCTTTACAGATGAAGAGATACAGCAGCGTTCCAATACCGTTAAATAACAGTACAGTCGCCGGGTTAATATGAAATAAGACGGGCACCAGGACGGTTGCACCAAACATGGCGAACAAATGTTGCAAACTAAGCGGGATTGTCTGTAAAAGTGGCGGTCTTTCACTCACCCCGATAGCACGGCGCGTCATAGTATTATCCTCTGTATTATGTGTTATAGGCGCTTTACTCAAAAAAAAGCCGACTCTTAAAGTCGGCTTTAATTATTTTTATTCTTTATTTCGTACCAAAGATTTTGTCACCGGCATCGCCGAGGCCCGGAATAATGTATCCGTGCTCGTTCAGTCCCTGGTCAATCGATGCGGTATACAGTTCGACGTCCGGGTGCGCTTTTTCCAGCGCAGCGATACCTTCTGGCGCAGCTACCAGCACCAGAACTTTGATGCTGCTGCAGCCCGCTTTTTTCAGCAGGTCGATGGTCGCGATAACGGAACCACCGGTTGCCAGCATTGGGTCAACGATCAGCGCCATACGCTCATCGATGTTAGAAACCAGTTTCTGGAAGTACGGTACCGGCTCCAGCGTTTCTTCATTACGGTACATACCGACAACGCTGATGCGCGCGCTCGGAACGTTTTCCAGCACACCGTCCATCATACCAAGACCCGCACGCAGAATTGGCACAACGGTAATTTTCTTACCTTTGATCTGGTCGATTTCTACCGGGCCGTTCCAGCCTTCGATAGTTACTTTTTCCGTTTCGAGGTCGGCGGTCGCTTCGTAAGTCAGCAGGCTACCCACTTCGGAAGCGAGTTCGCGAAAGCGCTTGGTGCTGATATCTTGCTCACGCATCAGTCCCAGCTTGTGTTTGACGAGTGGGTGTTTGACTTCCACGATCTTCATACTCTTTCTCCTTTGAGGGGCAGCCACAAAAAAATCGACGGATTATACCTCCTTTCTTCAAGGCGGCAATATTATTTTCGTTGACTTTAGTCAAAATGATAACGGTTTGAGATAAAGTTATTTTATATTCAAATGGTTATGAAAGAAGATTATTCCATCCGAAAACTAACCTTTGCCCTGGCACAAGTCTTCTTTCGCCGCGCGCCTGGGGAAAAGACGTGCAAAAAGGTTGTGTAAAGCAGTCTCGCAAACGTTTGCTTTCCCTGTTAGAATTGCGCCGAATTTTATTTTTCTACCGCAAGTAACGCGTGGGGACCCAAGCAGTGACCGATAAAACCTCTCTTAGCTACAAAGATGCCGGTGTTGATATTGACGCGGGTAATGCTCTGGTTGGAAGAATCAAAGGCGTAGTGAAGAAAACGCGTCGTCCGGAAGTGATGGGCGGTCTGGGCGGCTTCGGTGCGCTGTGTGCATTGCCGCAAAAATATCGTGAACCTGTGCTGGTTTCCGGTACTGACGGCGTAGGAACCAAGCTGCGTCTGGCAATGGACTTAAAACGTCACGACACCATTGGTATTGATCTGGTCGCCATGTGCGTTAATGACCTGGTGGTGCAAGGTGCAGAACCGCTGTTTTTCCTCGACTATTACGCAACCGGAAAACTGGATGTTGATACCGCTTCAGCGGTGATCAGCGGCATTGCGGAAGGTTGTCTGCAATCGGGCTGTTCACTGGTGGGTGGCGAAACGGCAGAAATGCCAGGGATGTATCACGGTGAAGATTACGATGTCGCGGGTTTCTGCGTGGGCGTGGTAGAAAAATCAGAAATCATCGACGGCTCTAAAGTCAGCGACGGCGATGTGCTGATTGCACTCGGTTCCAGCGGTCCGCACTCGAACGGCTATTCGCTGGTGCGCAAAATTCTTGAAGTCAGCGGTTGTGATCCGCAAACCACCGAACTTGATGGTAAACCATTAGCCGATCATCTGCTGGCACCGACCCGCATTTACGTGAAGTCAGTGCTGGAGTTGATTGAAAAGGTCGATGTGCATGCCATTGCGCACCTGACCGGCGGCGGCTTCTGGGAAAACATTCCGCGCGTATTGCCAGATAATACCCAGGCAGTGATTGATGAATCTTCCTGGCAGTGGCCGGAAGTGTTCAACTGGCTGCAAACGGCAGGTAACGTTGAACGCCATGAAATGTATCGCACCTTCAACTGCGGCGTCGGGATGATTATTGCCCTGCCTGCTCCGGAAGTGGACAAAGCCCTCGCCCTGCTAAATGCCAACGGTGAAAACGCGTGGAAAATCGGTATCATCAAAGCCTCTGATTCCGAACAACGCGTGGTTATCGAATAATGAATATTGTGGTGCTTATTTCCGGCAACGGAAGTAATTTACAGGCAATTATTGACGCCTGTAAAACTAACAAAATTAAAGGCACCGTACGGGCAGTTTTCAGCAATAAGGCCGACGCGTTCGGCCTTGAACGCGCCCGCCAGGCGGGTATTGCAACGCATACGCTCATCGCCAGCGCGTTTGACAGTCGTGAAGCCTATGACCGGGAGTTGATTCATGAAATCGACATGTACGCACCCGATGTGGTCGTGCTGGCTGGTTTTATGCGCATTCTCAGGCCGGCGTTTGTCTCCCACTATGCCGGGCGTTTGCTGAACATTCACCCTTCTCTGCTGCCGAAATATCCCGGATTACACACCCATCGTCAGGCGCTGGAAAATGGTGATGAAGAGCACGGTACATCGGTGCATTTCGTCACCGATGAACTGGACGGTGGCCCGGTTATTTTACAGGCGAAAGTCCCGGTATTTGCTGGTGATACGGAAGATGACATCACCGCCCGCGTGCAAACCCAGGAACACGCTATTTATCCACTGGTGATTAGCTGGTTTGCCGATGGTCGTCTGAAAATGCACGAAAACGCCGCGTGGCTGGATGGTCAACGTCTGCCGCCGCAGGGCTACGCTGCCGACGAGTAATGCCCCCGTAGTTAAAGCGCCAGCTCTGCCGCTGGCGTTTTTCAATTCACCTGTAAATCGCAAGCTCCAGCAGTTTTTTTCCCCCTTTTCTGGCATAGTTGGACATCTGCCAATATTGCTCGCCATAATATCCAGGCAGTGTCCCGTGAATAAAACGGAGTAAAAGTGGTAATGGGTCAGGAAAAGCTATACATCGAAAAAGAGCTCAGTTGGTTATCGTTCAATGAACGCGTGCTTCAGGAAGCGGCGGACAAATCTAACCCGCTGATTGAAAGGATGCGTTTCCTGGGGATCTATTCCAATAACCTTGATGAGTTCTATAAAGTCCGCTTCGCTGAACTGAAGCGACGCATCATTATTAGCGAAGAACAAGGCTCCAACTCTCATTCCCGCCATTTACTGGGCAAAATTCAGTCCCGGGTGCTGAAAGCCGATCAGGAATTCGACGGCCTCTACAACGAGCTATTGCTGGAGATGGCGCGCAACCAGATCTTCCTGATTAATGAACGCCAGCTCTCCGTCAATCAACAAAACTGGCTGCGTCATTATTTTAAGCAGTATCTGCGTCAGCACATTACGCCGATTTTAATCAATCCTGACACTGACTTAGTGCAGTTCCTGAAAGATGATTACACCTATCTGGCGGTGGAAATTATCCGTGGCGATACCATCCGTTACGCGCTGCTGGAGATCCCATCAGATAAAGTGCCGCGCTTTGTGAATTTACCGCCAGAAGCACCGCGTCGACGCAAGCCGATGATTCTTCTGGATAACATTCTGCGTTACTGCCTTGATGATATTTTCAAAGGCTTCTTTGATTATGACGCGCTGAATGCCTATTCAATGAAGATGACCCGCGATGCCGAATACGATTTAGTGCATGAGATGGAAGCCAGCCTGATGGAGTTGATGTCTTCCAGTCTCAAGCAGCGTTTAACTGCTGAGCCGGTGCGTTTTGTTTATCAGCGCGATATGCCCAATGCGCTGGTTGAAGTGTTACGCGAAAAACTGACTATTTCCCGCTACGACTCCATCGTCCCCGGCGGTCGTTATCATAATTTTAAAGACTTTATTAATTTCCCCAATGTCGGCAAAGCCAATCTGGTGAACAAACCACTGCCGCGTTTACGCCATATTTGGTTTGATAAAGCCCAGTTCCGCAATGGTTTTGATGCCATTCGCGAACGCGATGTGTTGCTCTATTATCCTTATCACACCTTTGAGCATGTGCTGGAACTGCTGCGTCAGGCTTCGTTCGACCCGAGCGTACTGGCGATTAAAATTAACATTTACCGCGTGGCGAAAGATTCACGCATCATCGACTCGATGATCCACGCCGCACATAACGGTAAGAAAGTCACCGTGGTGGTTGAGTTACAGGCGCGTTTCGACGAAGAAGCCAACATTCACTGGGCGAAGCGCCTGACCGAAGCAGGCGTGCACGTTATCTTCTCTGCGCCGGGGCTGAAAATTCACGCCAAACTGTTCCTGATTTCACGTAAAGAAAACGGTGAAGTGGTGCGTTATGCACACATCGGGACCGGGAACTTTAACGAAAAAACCGCGCGTCTTTATACTGACTATTCGTTGCTGACCGCCGATGCGCGCATCACCAACGAAGTACGGCGGGTATTTAACTTTATTGAAAACCCATACCGTCCGGTGACATTTGATTATTTAATGGTATCGCCGCAAAACTCCCGCCGCCTATTGTATGAAATGGTGGACCGCGAGATCGCCAACGCGCAGCAAGGGCTGCCCAGTGGTATCACCCTGAAGCTAAATAACCTTGTCGATAAAGGCCTGGTTGATCGTCTGTATGCGGCCTCCAGCTCCGGCGTACCGGTTAATCTGCTGGTTCGCGGAATGTGTTCGCTGATCCCCAATCTGGAAGGCATTAGCGACAACATTCGTGCCATCAGTATTGTTGACCGTTACCTTGAACATGACCGGGTTTATATTTTTGAAAATGGCGGCGATAAAAAGGTCTACCTTTCTTCCGCCGACTGGATGACGCGCAATATTGATTATCGTATTGAAGTGGCGACGCCGCTGCTCGATCCGCGCCTGAAGCAGCGGGTACTGGACATCATCGACATATTGTTCAGCGATACGGTCAAAGCACGTTATATCGATAAAGAACTCAGTAATCGCTACGTTCCCCGCGGCAATCGCCGCAAAGTACGGGCGCAGTTGGCGATTTATGACTACATCAAATCACTCGAACAACCTGAATAACCCTATGCCAATACACGATAAATCCCCTCGTCCGCAGGAGTTTGCTGCGGTCGATCTTGGTTCAAACAGTTTTCACATGGTCATAGCCCGTGTGGTAGATGGTGCCATGCAGATTATTGGCCGCCTGAAACAGCGGGTGCATCTGGCGGACGGCCTGGGGCCAGATAATATGTTGAGTGAAGAGGCAATGACGCGCGGTTTAAACTGTCTGTCGCTGTTTGCCGAACGGCTACAAGGGTTTTCTCCTGCCAGCGTCTGTATAGTTGGTACCCATACGCTGCGTCAGGCGCTGAACGCCACTGACTTTCTGAAACGCGCGGAAAAGGTCATTCCCTACCCGATTGAAATTATTTCCGGTAATGAAGAAGCCCGTCTGATTTTTATGGGCGTGGAACATACCCAACCGGAAAAAGGTCGCAAACTGGTTATTGATATTGGCGGCGGATCTACGGAACTGGTGATTGGTGAAAATTTCGAACCTATTCTCGTTGAAAGCCGCCGGATGGGTTGTGTCAGCTTTGCCCAGCTTTATTTTCCTGGCGGGGTCATCAATAAAGAGAATTTTCAGCGCGCTCGCATGGCGGCAGCACAAAAACTGGAAACTTTAACCTGGCAATTCCGTATTCAGGGCTGGAACGTTGCAATGGGCGCTTCCGGTACCATAAAAGCCGCCCATGAAGTGTTAATGGAAATGGGCGAGAAAGACGGGATAATTACCCCGGAACGTCTGGAAAAACTGGTAAAAGAAGTTTTACGTCACCGTAATTTCGCATCGCTGAGTTTACCGGGTCTTTCCGAAGAGCGGAAAACAGTCTTCGTTCCGGGACTGGCGATTTTATGCGGTGTGTTTGATGCTTTAGCCATCCGTGAACTGCGCCTTTCTGACGGGGCGTTACGCGAAGGCGTACTGTATGAAATGGAAGGACGTTTCCGTCATCAGGATGTGCGTAGTCGCACCGCCAGCAGCCTCGCCAACCAGTATCACATCGACAGCGAACAGGCCCGACGGGTGCTGGATACCACTATGCAAATGTACGAACAGTGGCGGGAACAGCAACCGAAGCTGGCGCATCCGCAACTGGAGGCGCTACTGCGATGGGCCGCCATGCTGCATGAGGTCGGGTTGAATATCAACCACAGCGGTTTGCATCGCCACTCCGCTTATATTCTGCAAAACAGTGACTTGCCGGGTTTTAATCAGGAACAGCAGCTGATGATGGCGACACTGGTGCGCTATCACCGTAAAGCGATTAAGCTCGACGATCTGCCGCGCTTTACCTTGTTTAAGAAGAAACAGTTCCTGCCACTGATACAGCTATTGCGCCTTGGCGTATTACTCAACAATCAACGTCAGGCAACCACCACACCGCCAACATTGACGCTGATTACTGATGACAGTCACTGGACACTGCGTTTCCCGCATGACTGGTTTAGTCAGAATGCGCTGGTACTGCTTGATCTGGAAAAGGAGCAAGAATACTGGGAAGGCGTGGCTGGCTGGCGGTTGAAAATTGAAGAAGAAAGTACACCAGAAATCGCCGCTTAATACTTTGCGGGCCGACGAGAAATGTCGGCCCGCATTATTCAGGCACTTTCGCGAATGGGTTCGATTTCATTCAGCGTATCAATTAACGGCTGCGGCTTACCAATAAGATAACCCTGCATATAATCGATCCCCAAAGAGAGCACCGCCTCGCGGATCTCTTCGTTTTCAACGTACTCTGCCACTACCAGCATTTTCTTCATTCGCGCCAGGTGGCAAATCGATGCCACTATCTGATAATCCAGACTATTTGACACAATATTGCGGATAAAACTGCCGTCAATTTTAAGCAGATCGGCATTCACATTTTTAAGCCGCGCATAGCTGGCGTAGCCGGTGCCGAAATCATCAATCGCAATCTGGCAGCCTAATTCCTGAAGATGCTGCAAGGTGATTTGCGCCTGCTTAACATTGGTCAGAGCATTACTTTCGGTGACTTCAAAAATAAGTTGCCACGCTTCAATCTGATATTTAGCCAGCAACTGACTGACTTCAACAGGAAAACGAGCCTGACATACCGAGGTTGGAGACAGATTAATAGCAAAACGGTGAGCGGGCATCTTCGCTCTGTTTTCAGCCATAAATTGCAGCGTATGCTCAATGACCCACATGTCGATACTCGACGATAAACCAAATTCGTGCGCGACCGGCAAGAAGCTATCGGGGCTGATCAGTTCATCATTCTCACCTTTCATGCGCAGAAGAATTTCATGGTAAACATCACCACGCATACCGGTAATCGGCTGGGCCATCAGGAAAAAATGGTTGTGTTCCAGCGCCTGCTGTAGTCGATTCATCATCGCGACTTTATCTTTCAATTCGCGTTGCAAATACATTGCCCCGCGACGCTGCATATTTTCCGGGGCGTTGGTCACGATGGAAAGTTCGGCGACCGTATTTAGCTCTCCCAGCAGCAGGTAGATATGATTCACTGGCGAGCGCACATAGCAGTAACTGACGCCAATCTGCGGTTGCATCGGCATGCCATCCCAAAAGAAACGAAATTGCTTGAGATGGCTATCCAGTGCGGTAATGCGCTCCTGGTGCGATTCTGTATTCAGTCGCAGCGCGAGATCGTTACCCGAAAGCTGATAAACATCTTCACCCGGTTCCAGCAAGGGTGACAGCCAGTGAGAAAGTTTTTGCTTGTATTGAATCCGCAGCATGATGCCATAGTTCTTAACCAGCATTTCCATGCCAGGGATGCGTAAATAACAAAGCGCAGACCAGGGGGCATCACGCAACGCGCGATTCAGGGCGCGAACATTTGGCAGATGAACCACCGGGTCCACATACGCAAGCCGCTGAATGCGTCTGACTACCGCTCTCTGACGGGTTGCCAGTACAGCCATATAATTGACAATAAAAGAGAATACCAGATAACTGGAGGAGGTTATGGTCAGCTGCGTGGTATAGCCAGGATAAATGGGAATGTAATTTTGATAGCTGTGGATGCTGATCATCAACACGACCGCCCAGAGCAGCGAAATCAGCTTATAACCATAGCGCATCGCTCCCCACATCATCAGGGGCAGCAATAATGACAAGGTATAATTGGTGCTAAAAATTGTGCTTTTTTCATTTAACGGCATGCATAACAGCAACAATAAAGCACCTAATGCCAGTAGCCAGAGCGCGAACTCTTTTTTGGTGACTTTGGCATCAACCTGCTGTTTTAATTGCGAATAATAGCTACGTAAATAAAATGGATTTCGCACTACCCGAATGATGAAGTAGCACAGCGGGACACCGATCAGATTACCCACCAGTAAGGCCTGATAATTGATTAAAGTCCCGAGGTTAAAAGGCATGACACCGACCAGATTTTCTCTGCTCGCCAGTAATCCTACAAATGCAGCAAACTGGAAAAGTATCAGAAACAGCGTTGCAGGAAACACAATCTGCCAGAATATACGCTGGGAAATTAAACGGGTATCACCATGTGAAACGTTGTTACGCCGGGGAGTAAAGACCCTGTAACCGCCCCAACAGAGAATGATAATGATAATAAAATTAGCCGTTAATGATAGCGTTTCGTAAAAACCCAGCTCTGCATATTTGCGGACAAAAATCCCTAAGGCGATCCCTGGCAATGCCGCCCAGCTGAAAAACATCATCATGCTGATCATCAGTGCCAGAGGCAGATAAAAGAGAAAAACCTCACCGGAAGAAATATGCGCGAAAGTATTAATGTGGGCGAAAATGGGCAAGATTAAAGAAGGCAGGAACAGCGGAAGCCCCCACCATTTATCACGTATTTTTATATAAGTTGCATTCAGTTTCATAGATGCTCAGCAGAATCCCCCACATCCTGAAGGAGGTGTATTCAGACAGGCATCCCACCTGACTTCGAATGATGATTATTCATCACTATAGAGAGCATTGATTCTAAGTGTCATATGAAAGTACCAATTGATATATATCAAACAAAATAACCCTGATTAATGAATTATTACGTTTATCATGTTAATTCATCATTATTACATCATCATTGTAAATAATTAAATTAACTTCCATAACATTAAAATATGTATCCACTGACGCTTTTTTACATAACGAAGAATTGACCATTTTGTCCTGTTGTGCCTTAATGTAAGTACCGTCCACAGCGTGGGACATACTTCAAGGAACCTTTTGTGAGTCAGGCAACCAGTATGCGAAAACGACACCGATTTAACAGTCGCATGACCCGTATCGTACTGCTCATCAGCTTTATCTTCTTCTTTGGCCGTTTTATCTACTCGTCCGTCGGTGCCTGGCAGCACCATCAGAGCAAAAAAGAAGCTCAGCAATCCACACTCTCCGTCGAATCACCGGTACAACGTTAGCGGTTACCTTCTCCACTTTCACAGAACATAACGGCACTTCGCTGTCGGATGCTTTTGCTGTTTGGGATTATCAAAGCGGCAGATATTCTTTCATCTTAAATTTTACGTCTTTATCCTGACTGATGTTTATCCTGTTTGGCTGCGAAATAAATATAAAATTAATATATATGTTGTAATGATATATTTTTATAAATTATTCCCTGCGTGAATTTTAATAAATTTAATCTATCCCTTTATACGCAATACATTTACTTTCCTCTTTTGATGATCTTAAATGTCTTATTTTTCGTAATGTGTATAACAAGGAATAGTGATGAAATTTAAAAAATGTCTTCTGCCTGTGGCAATGTTAGCGTCATTCACTCTGGCAGGATGCCAGTCAAATGCTGACGATCATGCTGCCGATGTTTATCAAACCGATCAACTGAATACCAAACAAGAAACTAAAACCGTTAATATTATTTCCATTCTTCCCGCAAAAGTTGCCGTAGACAACTCCCAAAATAAACGGAACGCACAAGCCTTCGGCGCGCTTATTGGCGCAGTCGCTGGCGGTGTTATCGGCCACAACGTCGGGTCTGGCAGCAATTCCGGAACGACGGCAGGTGCAGTTGGCGGCGGAGCTGTAGGCGCGGCAGCGGGTTCTATGGTGAATGATAAAACCTTAGTGGAAGGTGTTTCTTTAACCTATAAGGAAGGCACCAAAGTGTATACCTCTACCCAGGTGGGTAAAGAGTGCCAGTTTACGACAGGTTTAGCCGTTGTTATTACCACGACGTATAACGAAACGCGTATTCAGCCAAATACCAAATGTCCTGAAAAGAGCTAATAATCAGGAGGAGTCATGAAGAAAGTTTTTCTTTGCGCCATCTTAGCCTCCTTAAGCTATCCGGCTATCGCCTCATCATTGCAGGATCAACTCTCTGCTGTCGCAGAAGCGGAACAGCAAGGTAAAAATGAAGAGCAAAGGCAGCATGACGAATGGGTCGCGGAGCGCAACAGGGAAATCCAGCAAGAGAAGCAACGTCGCGCAAATGCCCAGGCCGCCGCTAACAAAAGAGCGGCAACGGCAGCGGCAAATAAGAAAGCTCGTCAGGATAAACTGGACGCCGAAGCCTCTGCGGACAAAAAACGCGATCAAAGTTATGAAGATGAGCTACGCAGCTTAGAGATTCAGAAACAAAAACTGGCGCTGGCGAAAGAAGAAGCCCGCGTTAAGCGAGAAAACGAATTTATCGATCAGGAACTGAAGCACAAAGCTGCGCAAACCGATGTGGTGCAATCTGAAGCTGACGCCAACAGAAATATGACTGAAGGCGGTCGCGATCTGATGAAAAGCGTGGGCAAAGCAGAAGAGAACAAATCGGACAGCTGGTTTAATTAATCGATGTTAGTAACTTCAATCCTATAATTCTTGAAGATAAAAAACCCTCTGTAGTAACAGAGGGTTTTGTTCATTCATAGTGCAGGGTCAAATCATTCCCACTCAGTCATCAACAAAAATAAAAAAACCAATAAAGACAACTAATTACCATCAGCTCAGCTGAGGAATACCATGACAAATACCATACCAACCCAACATTGCCAACGCTACAAATAACCGTTGCAGTCTAACGCTTGGATTTGAGCTGCCACTGACTGCGCTCCAAGGCCATCCTCTTGTAGCCAAAACTCTCGAAGAGCGCCGCTACAGCCTCCCCCGCCTCAAGCAGCAGCTCTGCGGAAGGGTTTTCGATGGGCGTGTACAAAACGGCTCCATCACCAATATCGTGGCGAGTGAGAGGCGTAATGTTATCGAATGTCGCGACCGCTTCGGCCATCCGAGCCTCGTCTGCGCAGTTGATCTCAACAAATACGTCGCGGTCGTCATCATAGATGTACAAACTGGCGTCATAGATAAAAGAACTAAGCGACCTACCAGACGGGTCCGAGAATTTCACGGCGAACAACGTGTCACTATAGCGACCAGGGTAGCCACCATGAGTGCTGAACTTGAATTTTTCGGCAGCAAGATCCACCGCCGGTTCGATCGACAGCAGGCTCATATAGCCGGTTTCCAGCGGCATATCGCCCTGGCCCAAACTTTCTGTCACGAGTGCAAGCGCAACACCGGACTGATCAAGCGCCACCCCCCCGCTAAACCCGCCCCGGGCCATGGCTGAAGCGATGAAATGCAGGGATGGAGAATGATGTACACGTACTACAGCATTGATCTGTCCTAAAGTGACAACTTGGTTGGGTACCGTAGTAAACGGGATCGGGGGATAGCCGACCACGAGGATGTCTGATAGGACCAAGTCATTCTCTCCGAACGAGTAGTCCGTGTGCTGGCTGACGGTGATCGCTGGCAACGGCATCGTGCCAAGCTCAACCCGAAAGACAGCAACATCGAGTCCATCGGGACCAAAGTAGGGACCATCGACAATCTGTAGCCGACGCGGAGGAGCCATCTTGCCTCCTGCCTCTTCGGTGAGGTGCGCCGATTTAGTGGTAGCGATCTCCTTTATTGTCACCCCTTCAACCACGTGCCGGGCCGTAACGAAAATCCCATCACCAATATGGAACGCGGAACCGATCCCTTCATCTCCATTAGTATCGACTATGGCTACGAACGCCACGGCTCCGGCCGCACGAACGTAGGTCTCATGGAAATCGCTCTTTTGAAGCGTCAAAAGACACCTCTAAACTCGACGTCGTCGACGTAGTTCTTGCTGCACGTGACCGATACCCCATCCACATCAAGCGAAATTTCTTTATCCAAAACTCTCCCCTACCCTAGTGCGGCGTCACATGACACCCTCATATCGGTGATTTCACTCCATCAGCCCAGTCCTAACATGCTTAGTCACAAAGGCTCAAGCACTATGCAAATATTAAAAAACCACCCAGCAAGCAACGTTATATGTCCTTCTCCAATGTGGTTTTACTGTAATCTACAGGCATGAGTAAGACAACATTGGAGTGCACGGATGGCTATAGTCAAAATCAATCCGATCAAAATTGAGGGGCGCTGGAACTCAGGCGTTGCTCTAGATCTTCACACAACCAGTAGCACCCCGATTGGATATAACGAATTTGGATATATGCAGTTCGACACTGTGCGACCAGAAATTGCCGAACTCCTTTATCGGCTGAAGAACCGGGCCGACAAGGATGCCGCAGGCCCAATCATCGAGACCGCAGTCAACTTCCTCACCGCACACAGGGATAAGTTCGACAGCATTGTCCCAGTCCCACCGTCCCATCAACGCGCATTGCAACCAGTCATCGTCCTTGCCGAGGGGATCGGGGCTGCACTCTGCATTCCGGTCCTGTCGTGCATCACTACAACCCGTCCGACCACGCAGCTTAAAAACGTAACTGACTCGGAGGAACGGAAGAAGCAAGTCGAAGGCCTTTATCAGGTTGACGCAACGCAGACACGGGGTCGCAGAATCCTCCTCTTCGATGATCTTTATCGCTCAGGGACCACCATGAACTCCATTACAGAACTGTTGCTCGATGCAGGCCAAGCTACAACCGTTAATGCTGTAACCATTACCAAAACACGCAGCAACCATTGAACAAAATCTTCATAGGAGGCTTGGACCCGTTTCCTAGCTTTCCTCTGAGGTTGATAAAATGCTCAACAATGTCGTCTCGAATGAGCATTGGGTCATCGTAGGATGATGCTAATAGCGTTAGCAAAGGCGTTCACAAGTACTTTCTCAACGCCCACTATGACAATGTCGCCGTGTCCTGCCAAGACGCGTCATCACGAAACAACCTTGGGACTTAGCTCACCCACCACCTTGATTCGTCCAAGGACGCGAAGAGCTTTCGTTTCTATGCAACTAAGGGCGAGAAATGACGCGAAAAGCAGACTTTGGTCTGATGATTTGGTATAGAAAGAGTCTTGGCACCATACTCAACTTGCTGCGCCTAGCCGTCGCTCTTGACCAGATTTCTATACGCATCATGAACAGACGCCGCAGAGAAATTTAGATTGCAAAATCCAAAACCGATTCACCAGATCACACCTTGAAAAAACATACAAAATTTTGTATATTCAGAAGGCGTTTCTAGCAGCTTTCCCAAGAGTGCAAACACCCCAGAGGACCGCTAAAGCATGCAAGTTCAAGTCAGAAAGCTAGAAGGTAGCTGGGACCTCGGCTATGCCCTGCATAAGCATACGCTTTCAAGCGTCTACCTCGGGGACGATGAGCACGGACATCCCCGATTTGACAACACTCGGTCTGAGCCAGGGGAAGCTCTCTACCAACTCAAGTACCGAGGTGACTGGAATCAAATCGCACCGTTGGCTGCGCAGATTCAAGCAACATTATTGCCATTGTTTGGAAAAATCGGCTTGATAATTCCTATGCCAGCATCCACCACCCGCGCTCGGCAGCCGGTAGATGAACTTGCGGCAGAACTCGGGAGAATTACCGGAATTCCGGTGTTCAACAATGTTGTGGTAAAAGCACCTGCCCCGCAGGGTGCCCCACAACTCAAAAACTTGCATAGCCGCGAGGAAAAAGATGCGGCTTTGCAAGGTAGGTTCAGCATCAATCCGTGCATCACCAATGACGGCCGCTGGGATGCACTGTTGCTGGATGATTTGTTTGATACAGGCGCGACTATGGACGCTGTTTGCAAGGCACTGCGGACGTACAACAAGATAAATCGCGTCTACGCTGCCGCAATTTCGTGGAAATAAGCTATGACAACAGTATTTATCGCCGGCTCAATCTCGATTAGTCGCCTGCATGCCAAGGTTCAGGAGAGAATCCACAAAATTGTGTCGTCAAACTTCAATGTTGTAGTTGGTGATGCAGATGGTGCGGACTCATCTATTCAAGAGTGTCTTCGCAACTATCAAGCCAAGAACGTGACGGTGTATTGCACGGGTGAGATCCCAAGAAATAATATCGCCGATTGGCCAGTACATCGGGTTTTCTCAAAAGCAAAAGTTGGAAGCCGAGCCTATTTTACAGCAAAAGACTTAGAAATGGCTCGCAGCAGTGATTATGGATTAATGATTTGGGACTGCAAAAGCACCGGAACCCTGAGCAACGTCATTGAATTACTTCGAGAGAGAAAAAAATCCGTCGTCTTCATCAACAAAGATAAGGATTTTGTAACCATTTCAGACATTTCAGGACTTGAGCATCTTCTCACGTTTATGTCGCCACATGCCAGAACTAAGGCAGAAGAAAAGATTAGTCTGACATCAAAAATTGCCAGCCTTTCGCACGAACAGTTTTCTCTCGACGTGTCCGTAGAGGATAAGACTGCTGCCATGCCAGACGAACAAACAGGACAAGAACCGCTTAATGAAAATGCTGATCAAACAGAAAGCATGAAACTGCGCTCAGAACTCATGTCCGCCCTTAAGCAGCATATCGTTAAAGCCCATCTAAGCCAGTCACAAGCTGCCAAGGTTTTCGGCGTCACGCAGCCCCGAATTTCCGATCTTACGAGAGGCAAGGTCGATCTGTTTGGATTAGATGCACTAGTAAATATGGCAGCAACAGCGGGCCTGCACGTGGAAATGCACGTTCGAGATACGGCATGATTTCAATACCCATCAGCACCAATGATAAACCGAAACGGCCCGCTTGGGCCGTTGTCATTTCCGGGAAAAGACTATTGAACTCATCTTCCCTCGAATCTGAGCCTGCAATTCCCTGAATTCAATCATGACTCTTTCGACGTCGATAGGCTTTGCACCTTGACCTCGCTTCTCCGAAAGCCAGAGTTTCAACAGGCCGGTTACCTGTTTGAACTCGTTGACAAGTTTCTTTTAGGCTCGGAAAGAAGCACAGTGGATCGGTCCTTGGGCTGCTTGAACGCAGTGTCTCAGGGTAAACCACGATGCTATTCTAGTCCCGTTGCCACTCAGCGCTAATAGATGGCCACGGGAATATTTTACGAAGCTTCTTTCGCCAAGAGCTGCATATTGAGCGAACTTGTTGTCAAACCTGCTCTGTCGAACCGGTAGCGCATATAGGCCGAGATATCATCCTCGTGTGAGGAGACGACCAACTGACAATGCTTGAGTTCACAACGGAGTAGATCGGTCAAGGAAGCAACGTTTACTTCATCCAATGATTGTGACGGGTCATCAATCAGGATGAGAGGCACCCGAGCATAGACCTTGTTGAGCGCAAGGAAGAAAGCAAGACTGAGGGCAGACACCTGACCAGAACTCATGGACATGACTGCGTCGTGTTCAGACTTCTCGGCAGTCAGGAACCTCAGTTGCGTCCCTTCACGACTCTCGATAAACAGGCCTAGGCCGCGCTGGTAGTTTTGGATCAACCGACCACTATAGATGTGGAATATGAACTCAATAGCCGAAATTGTCTGGTCAGTATAATTCTGCTCTGTCTTCTTCAATATGCTGCGGAGCTTTTCGATTTTACCTTGTGCTTTTTGAGCTGCTAGGGTTTCTTTTTCGATAATCTTAAGATCGTTAATACAGATTTGGAGCCTGGAACTTTGAGCCTCGTTAGCTTTAATCGATATGTACTGCTCTTTATCCTTCAGCTCTTCAGCCGTGACTATGTAGAAGTCCTGCAGGTCTTTGAAAGCGCATTTTGTGGTCTCTCGCCAGTCCTCCGGCAGCGCTAAGGCATCAGCTTCAACCTGTTTTTTATTTCTTAGAATCTCCTTGAGCTTTTCAAGTCGCTCATCTATTAAGTCATCAATTTCAGTAAATGAATCAGTAAATTGAATGTTCTCGCTCTGCAGCTTCTCCAGTAGCAGTGTTATTGCCGGGAGCCGAAGCTTAATTCTGGTTAGTCCTGCATGAAGATTTGATTCAAATGTAGGCGTGAGGAGTTTCTGGCTGTCTTGTATAAAGGTGTCGATGAGTTTCAGCTCAGCATCCATAGCGGCGATAAGGTTAACTAAGTTCTTACCGTCCTGGCCTAATGATTCAGAGATCTGTTTAGTTCTTGCTTCAATGGCATCCGCCATTGATTTGTGATCTTCCCAGTCAGCGCCACAGAGAGGGCACAACTGCTCGTCGGGATAAGACTTCTTATGTTCCCCAAGTAACTGCCTTTTTAGACGTTCCAATTCAGCTACGACGTTCGCATTGGCGCTACTTTTTACTTGTAGGCTGTTTCGGGCATTAATTTGTGACTCAAACCACTCAAGACGCCCATCCGCCCAGCCTTGTAATGAACGGGCTTCTTCGAGCTTGATCACCGTGGCACCGCGTTTAATGATGCTTGCTGAACGCTCTAATTCATCAATCCTCTTCTTGATAGCTTCAAGCACATCAAGCTTGCCCAGGTCTTTACCAAACTGCACCAAACTTCTCAGAGATTCCTCGTTACGATCAATGTCGGCATCAATTGTCTCGTTGTGAACCCTAGTTTTTATCGTGGCTTTGAGTGGCAGAAGGGCAATAATCTTGCGAACTGATTCCTGGTAGGCAGCATGGTCTACCGACGAATACGTTGAGAATAGTATCTCCTTGTCCCACCCTGGTTGGACATCAGTCGTCGAGAGCTTTTTGTACTCAATGATCCCAGCCTCTGGTAGCAATGTGTCCCTTAGGGTGGATATCTCTTCTTTAAGGGATGCAGCTTTTGCCGTGCGTTCAGGATTATTGATGTACCTTGTGAGTTTACTGTATACAGTGTTGCAGCTTTCGATCTCGGCTTCGATATCGCTGATGTTAAATAGGTTTCCTAGTTTATCCTTCCGTTCGTCTACCCGAGTGTGTAACAGCCGGTTTTGCCCTTGCTCCAGATAGTTAAGAAAGGAGAAGTTTTCTCTGAAATTTTTTCCGAAAATTTCGTCAAGGAAACTGTTGTCGCGCAGATTGATCTTAGTGAAGTCAGATGATTCGAATTCTGGCAGCTCATAAAGCTTAAAGTTTTCGTATTTGTCTGCACGATTGTTTACTGGTTTTTTGAATATTGCAGCTTGGCAATGTCTAGCTAAAACAAGTTTGCGACCATCATTATTAAATTCAATCTTAATGCAGAGGTCATTCTCTCCTGAGCGGCTATTCCAGAAAAGATTGTCCGCGTAGTCTCTCTTGTTCTTGGTTAATAATGTCTTGAATAGATTTTGTATTCGACTGATCTGGCCGGTAAGCAGTAGTTCGATTGCGTCGAATATGCTTGTTTTGCCATAACCGTTAGGGCCGTCCAGAGTTAGCAAAGACGATTTGCCAAGATCCAAATAGATATGCTTGAATGCTTTGAAGCTAGAGACTTCAATCTTGGATATCTGCCAGTTCATTTTTAATCATTTCCTTGATAATTTCGTCGGCGTTTTTGTCTGTGACTTTCTGGATAATCAAATACGTATCGTTAAGACTGGCTTGTGCAACGGCCTCTGCTGCCTGTAACCTCAAGGACACAAGATTTTCTTGATGGCTAGGTAACTCTAAAAATGGAAGCTTGATAAAGGTCTTCGCCGCAAAACTGTATTGTGTGGCGTCAAGAGGGCTTTCTTTGTATTCAAGAAATTCCTTTTTTTCAGCAATAACAGATACCAGTTTGTCATATGTAAAATTAGTGAGTGCACTTTCTTCCGCAATACTATAATAGAGGACATATTTTTTATAAAAGTGCGGGTCTTCCTCAATTGCGAAAATTTCTTCTTCGTGATCCTTGAACTTGGCCAGAACATCAAGACGATGAATACAAATCAAGTCACAGTTTTTCTTAAAGCTTGGGTTTCTGAGAAATTCATCAGGAGCAAGATGATTGATTCTATTATTCAATTCGGCTGGGTCAGGAAGGTCGTCAAGATTATGTAGAACTGCGAACCTGATAGCAGATCCAGACTCGCGAATATAAAAGCTTGTGTTGTCCAAGTCGCGTTTACTAACAAAGCCATGGGCAACAAGTGCTTCATCAATGAGTTGCTTTATCATTCAATCGTTTCTCCGCATCGTCTTTTGTTATCACGCTAATGCATAGCGACTTGGTGATGTTGCTTTCGAGCTTTTCAGTGGTCTGCTTGTTGTCGAAGTCATCTGAGTTTGTGAATTTCGTATTAAAGGTGAATGAGGCTTCCGCTTTGCTGGCGATTAGATGGTTGTACTCAAAAAGTAGTCTCAGCAGATCTCCGTTGTTTTTCATTTCACGGGTCATGTCAAACTCACACTCTTCACTTTCATCCACGTCAAGAGCGGTAGGTACGTAGAATCGATTTTCGCTGTCAAGGTAGTGCGGGAGATGGTTGAATATAGGCTCCACCGAAATAGCCTGGATGAGCTTGGTATATCGCCTGATATCGTTCGTCTGAACGTCTTGAAATCGCTCGGAGGGCTTCATCATCTGGCATAGGGCTTTCAATTCATTGATAGGAGTTTCACGAATATGCTCACACAGACATCTAGCTCTCTCGTAAGTAGCGTCACTCATTGTTGGAAGTGCCTGATCCAACCTCTCTTCCAGGTGAGTTTGAAGTCTAGCCTTTAAGGCAACCGTATAGTAGTCCCTATTCTGATAGGGGTTTTCTGTTAGCAGGTCTTCTAAAATATTACTGGCCTTGATACGACCCTCATATGCGGCTCTGTTTTCTGAAATTCCGTCAACCTGATTTAATTTATGATTGTGTATTGCCTTGGTGCTGATTTTTTCAGAAAGTAAACAATAGTTAAAATTTATAAGGTTATCACTGACAATGATATGCTGTTTTTTACATATTTCTTTTATGAGTTCTTTGGTAAGCCCTTCAATTTCACCCAAGCCGCAATAATAGTTGTCTCCATAACGATAGAATTTTACTATTTCTCCGCTAGCGCCTCTGTGATCGTCTGTATTATTTAGCGGGACAGATACATGGAAGTAACGCGTTGTCCCTTTGATTTTGTCGTGTTCGATTAAAGTAGACTGTTCCAGTGCCTTGGTGTAACCATTTCGATATTTACCTATCTTCGCTTTGACTTGATGGGCTGTGTGTAGTTTTCCATTTTTATAAATAGCGAAGTCGTCACTACTGTCTAGCTGAAGCTCAAAGTCTAGGTCGCCATCGTGTATAATCTTGAGAGAGTGATATAGTGCAATTTTCCCTTGATAAACGAAGCCGCTCCATGAAGATACGGCGCTGGCTGGATACTTATCATCATCTTCTTGGCTCACATGAACTCCTTTCGCCGTTAGCGAGCTGCCAGTGTGGCGGAATGATGTTACTGCATTTCAAGACGTTTGCGTACTCGCTTCGTTTATTTTTCCAACATACCTTGCATTTTTCTATGCTCTATTAAAAATTTTGCTCTGAGAAATGACTTTGAACAAATATTCTAATGTTCATGACATGTGAAGTGCGGCTAGCATGATCTAACACGAGGTGGACGAAGGCTACTTACTTCGTTTTTCCTTGCGACCTTGCAACTTTTGAAGGTTACTCCAGAAGTCCTCATCATCCCTAAGACGACGCATACCGTAGATAATATCTTCAATGTCCTGCCGGCAAATACCCATAGCTTCCGCCAGTTCATCATGAGACATACTCAACGGTTTTAAAAATTCCTCTGTCAGCATTTCTCCCACTGTCACAGGTCCGGCGGTATCTGCTTTTGTGTAATATGCAAGGATCTCAGAACGCCCCTGCTCATACGTCAGATCACCTGAAATAATACGTGCCTTAATGGACTCGTAGAGTGGCGTACCACTGGGGTCCATTCCTTCAAGTCTCAGGGAAGCCTCTGCTTTGCGGAAGCCCTCAATGCGTAACCGTGTATAGGGAGTCCTGGACATGTTTTTCCTTTGAGTTGCAGGAGTAAGGTTCGCACAGTGAAAGCGTCAGCTCACGCTACCTCGTTAACTGACGCACGTGATTCAAGATTTATTATTACCCGATAAGCTATCATCGGCAAAATCATCATGTTCGCGGTTATCCCGATGAGTAGCTGTTTGCTTACGTATCTGAGTCGCCAACTCCCCTCCAATAGTTTGTTGGACACGAGAAGAATTGCTACTTCGCTTCATTTTCTGGTACTCAGCAGCTCCGTTGGCCACGCTGCTTCCCATATGGCTTGCCATGCGGCCAGCTCGTGAGAATGAAGCAAACCCCTGACTTCCTCCGCTGGCGCTAACTGAACTGCTCCCTGCTGACGAACCACCGGAACTGCCTGAGGGTTGGCCTCCAGAAGTATCTACAGAACCGGTATCTTCCCCGCCGCCAAATCCTCCACCAGAACCGCCTCCACCGCCTGAACCAGATTCTTCGGCCATGGCAGCTTGCGCAGACTCGAACGCTGCCTTTAATGCAGAGGCTCCGCCGCTGACTTGAGCTGATGCCCCCATTGCCATTGCTCCAGCACCGCTGATGGCAGTAGCGGCAGCGCCGGTAATCATACCCGCCCCAAATCCACCAATCCCTTGTAAAGAAGCCCCTCCTACAACACCTGATAACAACAGTGGTAGCTTATTCGTTAATACTAATAGGATAATTGACGCCAGAAGCAAAACGATAAGACTATTAAGATCAGGAACATCATCTTTAATAAGAGAAAAATATTGATCTATAAATGATTGTCCAATCCCAATAATCAATGTCATCGTGAATAATTGAATGCCAATCGATAAAACAGTTCGTAAGTAATTAATTGCTATGTCAGAGGTCCATTTCGAACCACCAAACCCAAGCAATATAACTCCTGCATAACATAACACCCATGCAGAAACCAACATGATTAGCATATTTATCGCTATAAGGGACATCACTACCAAAACGATTATCGCGACTGTTATCATAATGGTGGATATCATTGGCGACCAAATTGATGCGACTGAACTGACCTTTGTTAATATCGCAAACGCCATATCAACTATGCTTGAGGGCGAAATACCAGTACTTATTCCTAAAGCGTTTGCTGCAAGTTGTCTCATTGAATTAATTATGGATTGCGATATGGATGGGCCGTTGATTAAAAGATAATAAAAAAAACCAATGACGGCAAAAAAGCGAACTATTTCAGCAAGTACGCCTGTCAACCCTTCCCCTTGCATCGCCATCATACCAAATGTCCAAACCATACTTATTAATACCAGCCCCCAGAAGAGCCAATTTGCATAGTCAGCAATTACTGTTGTCCATGTACTGGCTACTTGTTGAAACTTATCTAATAAAGTATCAAGTAGCCCGCTACTATCTAATTGACCAGCATAGGCATTTATAGAAAAGAAAAGCATGATACCTAAAAAGGTGAGCTTACTTACTATTTTCATGATTACCATTCTCGTTTAGGGCTTGGTTTATTATTACTCCGTAGAGCACATTTATCGTATTTATGCTCATCAAATTTATTATCTGGCGTCGATAAACAATCTTTCTCATTTTTATCGCAAGAACATATGGCCAATAAACTGATCAGAATAAATACAATCAAAAGATTATCTTTCATTCTGCGTTTCCTCACCAAATTCGCTTCGGGCTTGGTGTATTCTCTCCAGCTAACGCTTTTTCATCAGCGGCTATCTGTTGTGATTCTTTATCTGCCTGAGCCTGTGCCAGTGTTGCTGCAGCGTTTTGTTGGGCTACCAGGAGAGAGCGGATTTGCAGTAACTGGTTTGTCTGTGCGCTGGCAAGTTGATTGGCCGCCTGAATTGCTTCCATTTGACCTTGTGCGCCGGTTGCCTGGCTTTGTAAGTCTGCCAGGTTGTCAGCGTCGCTCTGCAGAGTATCTTGTTGTTCGTCAATTGCCTTGAAAACGGCGTCATTGGCCTTTTTACGTGCCTCTGAGCTGTTCTGTTCCGCTTCACGAAGTGCGCTAATTTCAGACGCGGTACATTCAACATTGCTGTTAAAGCAAGGTAATGACCTGTAGTAGTTAACATCCTGATATCGTTTCAGGTACGTATCGAGACTCCCGGCCTGATTCTTGTAGTAATTAAGGGTATCCTGCGCCTGCAACAATTTATTAATTGTTGAATTTGCCTGGTCCCAGATATAGGCCGCAGGTGCTACGGTGTTCTGCAGCATGTTTTCATACTGCTGCAGCTGCGTCTGGTACTGCTGGATTTGTTTTGCTACGGCCTGAACGTTGTTAACTGCGCTGATTGTGGTCTGAACCACATTAGTGCCATCAATAACGGGAATTCCGGCTTTCACCGGTAATGCCATGACGTACGCCACAAAAGGAACTATTAAAGATTTTTTAGCGGCTAAAATCCCTCTTTGTGATGAAACTACTCGGAACATTAAATTCATTTGCTTACCTCTTTTTCAGCAGATTAGTAATATTTAACACTCTGTCTGTTAACAGACGTAGGTATATAGGAAACCACACATTTATTTATCCAAGATTTTATCCATAATGTTCCTTAGTTCTTGCCGAGTTGATTCTATTTTCGCAAGCAAGGTTCTTATCAGTGTGGGTGAAAAATCAACTGTTCGAGGATCATTTGCGAGCCATAATTTAAGTAATCCGCCAAGTCTTCCAAGATCAGCGTTTACTCGGCTAAGTTCATTAACCTGTTTTATATCTACGATAGAATCAACCTGATAACCCATTGCAACTCTACGAACAAAACAGGCAACACTTAATCCAGATGCTTCTGCATTTTCTTGGATGAGAATTTTTTCATCTGGTAAACAATAAACTTTTATTGGCGTACTATTTTTTCTAGTCTGAGTAACTTTCATATAGCTCTCCATACAGGCGGTAGCCTGGCAGCCTCGCAGAGCAGGACGTCCTTGAGCCGCGATGCGGCGAATAGGGAGTGGTAAAGTTGGAACACCGTAGCGGTGGGCCTACTTTACATGTCCTGCCCTCGAGTTGCCGTAGTATATCTGTGCACATCAATGTGTATTTCAGTGTACAGGATGTGTTTTCTTAGCGTATTAATGCAGGATTACTCGGGTAAAATTATTCGGTATATCGTGAGTCTCGATCCCGTCTTACTGGTTATAAACTCAGCCATAACTGATTTCATCACACCGAACTCCCAGGGAAATTCATCGGATTTTAGCGGCTAAAATTTTTTAAGCCTCCCAACCACAGCTAACCAATTATTTTATTTGCTAAAAAAATTCTACCTCATGTGTCAACAATAAAAACACAAGCTATGAATGTTCACAGAACAAATCGTTTCCAAAAGAAACAGATAACATTTAAAAATGTATTTTTAGCTAAACAAGTCCCAATAAAAAATTAACATTAAAAAATCGAATAGTGATAATCAGGAATGAATTTGACCCCATCGAGTTTATCCACAGTATCTTTCCTTTAACTACAGGTTAATTTTTATATAGGTTAAACCTACAGGAAAACACTACAGGGTGCTCTATAACCCTTTGTTATAAATTGATTTTACAGCCATCCAAGCGACAGAACATGCGCATACCGAGACAAAACATGCGTAAACTGAGACAGAACATGCGCAGAATACTGTCTTTAAAGCGTGACAGAATATGCGTGGATAACTTTCTTCATCCCCAAGCTTATACACACTGGTAAAGTTTAAGTTGATAGATGTTCATCACGCTTCAATATCCCTCAGTTCTGTATTTTTTCCTTCGAGGTACTTGAGGTGCACTTGGTTTTATAAGAAGTCCTTTGTCGGTTGGTGTAGCGTCTAGCCCTGGCCATGCCCGCTGTACCTTTTCAAGCCCATCGTTAAACCGTCGCCTAAAGTCTCTGACATCAGCATAATTTGATCCCATTTGCTCCATCAAACCTAGCCAAGGGATTATTGTGACTCGCTTTAAATAACTCACACGATACGTTGCCCAGCAATATATATCTAAGGCCATCGGAGAGCGCTTAATCAAACGCAATACTCTCATATCCAATGGGACAGGTTTATCTGTTATCAGTTGAAAAAATTTAGGTGACAACTCAACCCAAGACTCCCATAGAAAATCTTTCTCTGGTTGTTTTGCACTCCACAAAATATGGGATACATCAGCTACTCTGGCTCCCATTTCATCCTCACAAACATATCCACTTTCCTCATTTAACTCTGCAAAAGTAACACTGACCGTAGTTTTAAATAATCGCCGAATCTGTTCTCGAAATGGATTTATAGAACCATTTTTTCCACCGGTTGAGCGAAGACCTAAGTCTTCCATAAAACGCCGTTGGGAGCGACCCAATTCAAGCTTACGTGCTTCCTGTTCTGTAATAAATCCTTTATCCAATTTTGACTTATTTCTAACTGCTTGAGAACTAACCCAAACTAATAGCAATCGAGCATAGCAACCGAAAGGCAAACCTACTGCTGATGGTGCCATCATATGCATGGTTAAATTACCATTTTTACGGCACCACTCATTCAATCCTGGATTGCTGTGTGGTAGGGTTGCTTGAATTAAGAACCGAGCAATAAAACCTATTTCATTGGCTTCTAGAGCACTACACTCCTGGATTGCCAAAAGTTTATTTATATATCTCGTATTTCTCTTAACTTTCACTGACCGTTTTTTGTTTTGAGTCGGTTCCCTAGATGCAGCATCCATTACATATTTAATCATCATGATGACTCGCACTTACCAAAAAAAACCGGGTCTTGCTGCCTTTAAAGCAGATCTGCGCTTTTCTTCAATCCAGTTTTCAACCTCAGCTAAATCCCAAGCAACACTTCGGCTAGTCAAAACAATACGCTTAGGAAACTCACCACGCTGCTCCAAGTTATAGATTGTTCGATCAGACAAAGGAATCATCTTGAGTAATGTTCTGCGATTAATCAGCATTTTATTAGTCATTGACGAATTCATACCATATCTCCTTATCAACACTGTTTAGTGGATATTGCCTGAAGTTTCTTGTATCTTAGAGGTATCAATTGGACAAATAGGTTGGACATGAAAATATTTGAAACGGAAGAAAATGCGCAAAAAAGACTAGGGCTGTATTACATCCCTGTTTGGGAACATACTGATGAAACGGTAGTACATGCCATCCGCACCTTTAGGGAAAAATGGCATTCATATTCTGATAAATCTAAACGGTACAACATCATAAAATTGATCAAAGAGTTGATTGATCCATCTGTATCGGAATATTTAAGTCGACTTCCAAATCATTATTTATCTTTTTGCCCTGCCTCAATAAAAAATTGTAACTATAGCGATCTTGTTAAACTCAGAGGCTTTTCTTATACGGCCGATCAAATTCACTTTCATCTGAGAAATTTTGTGAACCATAGTTCTCATACAGAGCAAGACATGTTTTTCATATCCACTCAGGACATGCTCAAATCATTTTTTATGTATTGTGAAGGAAACAGCCCAAAAAATTCAAAGCTAGCCCCCGATCTATATGTAAATATGGAAAGAAAAACGCGAATTTGTGCCTTATGTGGAAACCCTACTGAATTTTCATCATTTATTAAATCATGGAAAGAGAATGGAGTTATTGAAGGTGAAGAAAACGAAGATAATGAGAAATTTGGAAAAAAAAAGAGACCAGACTTCAGTCAAACATACTGTCTAAATCACCGACCGAAACTGCACGATGGTTCCTGGAACGCGACCTATAAACAGGCAAAACGTTCTACAAAGCAATTTGAGCAAGAAGTCTTGAGGCTACGGAGACAAATTGCCCATCCAGATCGCTACAATGCAAAATCTGGAGATAATTTAGTTGATGAGTACTTTTATCATTACCTCTTTGATTCTTCACTGGATCCAACTAATGTCGCTGAACTGCGCAACTTAGCACGCAGAATGGTAGATTCGCGACTGACTGACAACAAAAAGCGAATACTGGTTCTTCATAAGCAAGGGCTTTCCAATCGCGAAATTGGTATAAAATTAGGGGGCTTAACAGGTAGAGTACTAACAAATCAAGCTATTTCTAAAGCCTTAGGAACGATTCGTGATGAGTTCATCTTATAAAATTCCATTTCTGGCAAAATTTTAGCGGCTAAAATCTTCCACGATTAAACGGTATTAGATGATGGCTCATGGTGTTATGATTTATCATTTGCAACACAGCTGTAAACGATTATACAAAATGGACCACTGTGATGTTGCCTCACCAGTAAATCACAAAAATCAGTCTGTAATGATATAGAATGAATTAGTTTTATGGTTATGCAATGGCTAATCACCTTACTTGTCTCTGACCGTAAGAAGCATTCATTTTCCTGTAAGCAAGTCTAAGCCAAGGGGCGTTTACAGTTGTCTTCTCTTTGCTCATTAGGCCCCTCTAAAACATCCGTAGGATGTAGTGGTTCTACGATGGTATACTGACAGCTTATTGCCAAGTTAAGAATTACAGAGGACATAATCATGAATCTGGATTTATCTCATCTGGCCGAAATGACCGCTGCTGATGAAGCAAGGTTCTTTACAATTTTTGATCGACAACTTGAATATGATTCAGGTGAAGAGGCCCGATCCAATCTTCTTAGTGGAGTACCCATTTATTACGCTGAACGAAATACACCAGAAGGATGTGTTATTAAAGAATATCCCGATGGCCGTAAGGAGCTGGTCAGTTTTATGACAGGTACTGAAAAAACAGTCAAGGCTAGAGCCTAATGCGCCTTCTGTTATGGGTTATTGCCAGACCTAATGGAACTACCAACAGGAAAAAATATTCTGCTTGACCTGTAGCAGAACAAAGATTTATACATTAAAGAATATAGTTCCATGCTACAAAAAATGTAATCAACAAGGCAAAGTATATTAATTTTTTATGTATAAGGATATAGCACTAAAATGAAACGAAAACTGATTGTAACTTCAGGACTGTTCACCGCATTGCTTCTGGTTGGATGTGATGAAGAAACCCATAGCATTGAATGGTACAAGCAACACGATACTGAACGCCAAGCCATGTATGACAAATGTGTAAAGGAAACAACCCCACGGGGTACCGAGAACTGCCGTAATGCTATAGATGCAGTTGTTCATGGCGGTAATATAACTACAAGTAAACCGAAAAGTTGGTAGTTCTGCCATGCTAAATTATTACCTTAAATTTCAGGTAATTAATTTAAAGGTTAATATACGCTTCTGGCGTCAGACTATCAGTCTTTGATAAGTTTTAAAGGTGAAAACTTCGGCACAAGCAGGTGCTTTCACCGTCTAGATATCCCCTGGCTCCATGTATCAAAGAATGCTAAATAATCCGCAAATTTTAGCGGCTAAAATTTTCCTTCTGTCGCCAGAAAAAGATTGATTACAATTTAATTTATTATCAATTACTTACCCATTCATCAATCATATTCGCCCAATCTTGTAGCATCTCAGCCCTCTGCTCACGATATTCAGCCTTGTTATAAACAGCTCGTACCCCCTTTTGTTCATGGGCAAGGCACTTCTCAATCCAGTCAGTATTATACCCGGCCTCATGTAGCAAAGTGCTGGCAGTACGCCGTAAGTCATGGGGACCAAACTTAGGCAACAACTCCCCTTCTTTCTGTGCCTGACGATACGTCAGTGTCAAAACCCGGTTTAAAGTAGCGCTACTCATAGGTGCATCGGAATCGTAGCGCGAAGGAAGGATAAAATCAGAGCTACCGGCAAAGGTTTTAAGAGCAATCAAAATATCCATTGCCTGTTGGGGAAGAAAAACCAAATGTGGATTACGTCGTTTCATCCTCTCCTTTGGTATCGTCCATAATGCTTCACTAAAATTGATCTCGTTCCAGGTCGCGTTAGTAAGCTCGCTTTTACGTACCATCGTTAACAGCAAAAGTTTAACCGCTGCTCTGATTGATGGCGTCGTTCCTACCCGTTCCATATACCGATACATCAGACCGATTTCAACTGGCGTCAATGCCCTGTCACGAGGCTCAAATTTCGCTATGCTTGCAGGCCGTACCAGATCAGCTGGATTCTCCACCTTCTGACCGCGCTCAATGGCCCAGCGATAGACTTGCAATACAATCTCTCTGGCGTGTACAGCTGTCGCCGGTGCCCCTCTCTCGACAATGTTATCGGTTAATGCACGTAAGTCTTCATGTGTAATCTCACTAAGTTTCTGCTGGGCAAATTTTGACTTCAACTCCCTTTGATATACCGAACGCCGCATATCACGCGTCGATTCAGCCATTTGATAACCGCGTAACCATTTCTCAGCCCACGCACCAAAAGTCTCCGCATCTTTGATACGCGCTTTATCTCTGGCTTTTTCCCTCGCAGGCGATCTTCCACTGGCAACCATTTTTTTGGCTTCATTGAGCCGTTCACGCGCTTCTGCAAGCGTGATCCCTCCAACACCATAGCGGCCAAAAGTAACGGTCTCCTGTCTTCCGTTTATTGAATAGTTATAACGAAATGAAATAGTTCCAGCCGGAGTGACCGCAACATACAGACCATCACGGTCATTAACTTTATAGAGTTTCTCCTTCGGCTTAAGGTGACGCAGCCTGGTGTCAGTCAACATGGTTTATTGTTTTCCTTTATCAAAAAATACCATGTTGTAAAAAATTCAGAAAAGTCATTTAACTATCTGTTTTTAATTGAGTTATAAAAAACAAACACCATAACTCAACCGAAATTTATCACATGGTACTTTTTCAAACCTGAATTCGAAATCAGAGGGTACCATCAAAAATTCCATTGAAAAAACCGTGCTTCCCGTTGCTAAAAGCTGCCAGAAAGTGCCAGACACAAAAACAAAAAAGCCCGCAGTGATGCGGGCTTAGAGGTACTTTACTGCTTATACATGCAGGCTGTTGCCAGACGTTAAATCATTCCCACTCAATGGTAGCTGGCGGCTTGCCGCTGATGTCATACACCACGCGGGAAATACCGTTCACTTCATTGATAATGCGGTTGGAAACGCGACCGAGGAAATCGTACGGCAGATGCGCCCAGTGTGCGGTCATAAAGTCGATGGTTTCGACAGCACGCAGAGAGACAACCCAGTCATACTTACGACCATCGCCCATTACGCCAACGGAACGTACCGGCAGGAACACAGTGAACGCCTGGCTGACTTTGTCGTACAGGTCCGCTTTACGCAGTTCTTCAATGAAGATGGCGTCAGCACGGCGCAGCAGGTCACAGTACTCTTTCTTCACTTCACCCAGAACACGAACGCCAAGGCCTGGTCCCGGGAACGGGTGACGGTACAGCATGTCGTACGGCAGGCCCAGCTCCAGACCAATCTTACGCACTTCGTCTTTGAACAGCTCTTTCAGCGGTTCAACCAGGCCCATCTTCATCTCTTTCGGCAGGCCGCCCACGTTGTGGTGAGATTTGATGACGTGTGCTTTACCGGTTGCAGACGCCGCAGATTCGATAACGTCAGGGTAGATGGTGCCCTGCGCCAGCCACTTCACGTCTTCCAGTTTCAGCGCTTCTTCATCGAATACTTCAACGAAAACGCGACCGATGATTTTACGTTTTGCTTCCGGATCGTTTTCGCCAGCCAGCGCTGACAGGAAGCGATCTTCTGCCGGTACGTGAACAATGTTAAGACCAAAGTGATCGCCAAACATATCCAGAACCTGCTCTGCTTCGTTGAGGCGCAGCAGGCCGTTGTCGACGAATACGCAAGTCAGGTTTTTACCGATAGCGCGGTGCAGCAGCATTGCGGTTACGGAGGAATCCACACCACCAGAGAGGCCGAGGATGACTTTATCGTCGCCTACCTGCTCGCGGATGCGAGCTACAGCATCGTCGATAATTTTCGCTGGCGTCCACAGGGCTTCACACTGGCAGATATCACGCACAAAACGCTCCAGCATGCGCATACCCTGGCGGGTGTGAGTCACTTCCGGGTGGAACTGTACGCCATAGAAGCGTTTTTCTTCGTTAGCCATAATGGCAAACGGGCAGCTTTCGGTGCTGGCTACGGTGATGAAGTCGGACGGAATAGCGGTAACTTTATCGCCGTGGCTCATCCAGACATCGAGCAGCGGTTTACCGTCTGCGGTCAGCGCATCTTCGATACCGCGAACCAGTGCGCTGTCGTTTACGACTTCAACCTGCGCGTAGCCAAATTCACGTTCGTTAGAGGCTTCAACGTGACCGCCCAACTGCATTGCCATGGTCTGCATGCCATAGCAAACGCCGAATACCGGTACGCCTGCTTCAAAGACATACTGCGGCGCACGCGGACTGTTTTCTTCAGTAGTACTTTCCGGGCCGCCGGAAAGAATAATGCCGCTTGGATTGAAGTCACGAATTTGTGCTTCTGTCACATCCCACGCCCACAGTTCGCAGTAAACACCCAGCTCACGCACGCGGCGCGCAACCAGTTGAGTGTACTGAGAACCGAAGTCCAGAATGAGGATGCGATGCTTATGAATGTTTTCCGTCATTGACGCTTATTCCGAGGCAAGTGAAACAGATAATATAAATCGCCCGACATGAAGTCGGGCGAAGAGAATCAGGAGCCCAGACGGTAGTTCGGGGACTCTTTAGTAATGGTCACGTCGTGAACGTGGCTTTCCTGAATGCCCGCACCGCTGATACGTACAAACTCCGCTTTAGTACGCAGTTCGTCGATAGTACCACAGCCGGTCAGACCCATACAGGAGCGCAGGCCGCCCATCTGCTGGTGAATGATCTCTTTCAGGCGACCTTTATAGGCTACGCGACCTTCGATACCTTCCGGCACCAGTTTGTCGGCAGCGTTATCGCTCTGGAAATAACGGTCAGAGGAACCTTTGGACATCGCGCCCAGGGAACCCATACCACGGTAAGATTTGTAAGAACGGCCCTGGTAGAGTTCGATTTCACCCGGAGATTCTTCAGTACCCGCCAGCATGGAACCTACCATCACCGCGCTTGCGCCAGCGGCGATAGCTTTGGCGATGTCGCCGGAGAAGCGAATACCGCCATCAGCGATAACCGGAATACCGGTGCCTTCCAGGGCTTCTACTGCGTCAGCAACAGCGGTAATCTGCGGAACACCGACGCCAGTCACGATACGAGTTGTACAGATAGAGCCAGGGCCAATGCCGACTTTAACCGCACTGCAACCAGCTTCTGCCAGAGCGCGTGCACCTGCAGCTGTTGCCACGTTGCCGCCGATAATTTGCAGATCCGGATATTTAGCACGGGTTTCACGGATACGTTGCAGTACACCTTCTGAGTGACCGTGGGAGGAGTCGATCAGCAGAACGTCAACGCCTGCGGCAACCAGCGCGTCAACACGCTCTTCGTTACCCGCACCTGCGCCAACCGCTGCACCAACACGCAGACGGCCTTGCTCGTCTTTACAGGCGTTCGGTTTACGTTCCGCTTTCTGGAAGTCTTTCACGGTGATCATGCCGATCAGGTGGAATTCGTCATCAACCACCAGCGCTTTTTCAACGCGTTTTTCGTGCATTTTTGCCAGCACCACTTCACGGGCTTCACCTTCACGCACGGTGACCAGACGCTCTTTCGGCGTCATGTAAACGCTAACCGGCTGGTTCAGGTCGGTAACAAAACGCACGTCACGACCGGTGATAATACCCACCAGTTCGTTTTCTTCGGTAACGACCGGATAGCCCGCAAAACCGTTACGCTCGGTCAGTTCTTTCACTTCGCGCAGCGTCGTGGTTGGCAGAACAGTCTGCGGATCAGTCACCACACCAGATTCGTGTTTTTTCACACGGCGAACTTCTTCTGCCTGGCGTTCAATGGACATGTTTTTGTGGATAAAGCCGATACCGCCTTCCTGAGCCAGAGCAATAGCCAGGCGCGCTTCCGTTACGGTATCCATTGCTGCGGAAAGCATAGGGATATTCAGACGAATAGTTTTCGTCAGCTGGGTGCTGAGGTCAGCAGTATTCGGCAGAACGGTAGAGTGAGCAGGAACGAGGAGAACGTCGTCAAACGTCAGAGCTTCTTTAGCGATACGTAGCATGGGCAATATCTCGACCAGAGTGGTTAATAAATATTGCCGCGGCATTATACAGAGCGTAACCGATTGCATCTACCCCTTTTTGCAAAAAATGCTTGCTATCCCCGAAGGGCGGGTTACTATCGACTGAATAACCTGCTGATTTAGAATTTGATCTCGCTCACATGTTACCTTCTCAATCCCCTGCAATTTTTACCGTTAGTCGCCTGAATCAAACGGTTCGTCTGCTGCTTGAGCATGAGATGGGACAGGTTTGGATCAGCGGCGAAATTTCTAATTTCACGCAACCAGCTTCCGGTCACTGGTACTTTACACTCAAAGACGACATCGCCCAGGTACGCTGCGCGATGTTCCGCAACAGCAACCGCCGGGTGACCTTCCGCCCACAGCATGGGCAACAAGTTTTAGTTCGCGCCAATATTACGCTCTACGAGCCGCGCGGCGACTACCAGATAATCGTTGAGAGTATGCAGCCGGCCGGTGAAGGGCTGCTGCAACAGAAGTACGAACAGCTCAAAGCGAAGTTGCAGGCTGAAGGTTTGTTCGATCAGCAATACAAAAAACCACTTCCCTCCCCTGCGCATTGCGTTGGTGTGATCACCTCAAAAACCGGTGCTGCGCTACATGATATTTTGCATGTGTTAAAACGTCGCGATCCTTCTCTGCCGGTGATCATCTACCCTGCCGCCGTTCAGGGCGATGACGCGCCGGGGCAAATTGTTCGCGCCATTGAACTGGCGAATCAGCGCAATGAGTGCGACGTATTGATCGTCGGGCGCGGCGGCGGTTCGCTGGAAGATTTATGGAGTTTTAACGACGAACGCGTAGCGCGGGCGATTTTTACCAGCCGCATTCCGGTTGTCAGCGCCGTCGGGCATGAGACGGATGTGACCATTGCCGATTTTGTTGCCGATCTGCGTGCGCCAACGCCGTCTGCCGCCGCTGAAGTAGTGAGCCGTAATCAGCAAGAGTTACTGCGCCAGGTGCAATCGACCCGTCAACGGCTGGAGATGGCGATGGATTATTATCTCGCCAACCGCACACGTCGCTTTACGCAAATTCATCACCGATTACAGCAACAGCATCCGCAGCTCCGGCTGGCACGCCAGCAAACCATGCTTGAGCGCCTGCAAAAGCGAATGAGCTTTGCGCTGGAAAATCAACTTAAGCGTACCGGGCAACAGCAGCAGCGGTTAACACAGCGGCTGAATCAGCAAAATCCACAGCCGAAGATTCATCGCGCGCAAACGCGCATTCAGCAACTGGAATATCGTTTAGCAGAAACCCTGCGCGCACAGCTTAGCGCCACGCGTGAACGTTTCGGTAATGCAGTAACGCACCTCGAAGCCGTAAGCCCACTGTCAACGCTGGCGCGTGGATACAGCGTTACTACTGCTACTGACGGCAATGTACTGAAAAAAGTGAAGCAAGTTAAAGCGGGTGAAATGCTAACCACACGTCTGGAAGACGGCTGGATAGAAAGTGAAGTAAAAAACATCCAGCCAGTAAAAAAATCGCGTAAAAAGGTGCATTAAGCCAGCACGAATTCAACGCGTTTTTTCGATATCAAGCCATGCCCGTGCTGACAGAAGTAATCTACTGCACCACAGGCTTTTAACACCTGCAACGGTTGATGGCAGTCTGGACAAAGAGCTTTCATTTCAATAAATTCCCCGCAGGATCGGCAACGCGCATGGCCGTTATCCTGATCAAGCACATGCTGACATTGTGGACAATGCAGTTCCATATGAATTCCTCCGGTAGCCATTCCCTCTACATTCATAGAGGGAATGGCAGATAAAATACTTACGGATAATTATTTATTTTTCTTGATGTGCTTCATCAGACGCTTACGTTTACGCATCTGGGTTGGCGTCAGGGTGTTACGCTTATTCGCATACGGGTTTTCCCCTTCTTTGAACTGAATACGAATCGGCGATCCCATTACGTCCAGCGATTTGCGGAAGTAGTTCATCAAGTAGCGCTTGTAGGAATCAGGCAGGTCTTTCACCTGATTACCGTGAATCACCACAATCGGCGGGTTATAACCACCGGCGTGGGCATATTTCAGCTTCACACGACGACCGCGTACCAGCGGCGGTTGGTGATCTTCAACAGCCATCGTCATGATGCGCGTCAGCATAGAGGTCCCCACACGACGGGTGGAGCTGTCATACGCTTCACGTACTGATTCAAACAAGTTACCAACACCACTGCCGTGCAAGGCAGAGATAAAGTGCACACGAGCAAAATCGATAAAGCCCAGACGGAAGTCCAGCGTTTCTTTCACCTGCTCTTTCACTTCCTGACTCAGGCCATCCCACTTATTCACCACAATGACAAGTGAGCGCCCACTATTGAGAATAAAGCCCAGCAGCGAGAGATCCTGATCGGAAATACCTTCGCGCGCATCAATCACTAACATCACCACGTTGGCGTCTTCAATGGCCTGCAACGTTTTGATTACGGAGAATTTCTCTACAGCATCGGTGATTTTGCCGCGTTTACGTACGCCAGCGGTGTCAATGAGCACATACTCACGTCCATCGCGTTCCATTGGGATGTAGATGCTGTCACGCGTCGTGCCAGGCATGTCGTAAACAACAACGCGCTCTTCACCAAGAATACGGTTAGTGAGTGTAGACTTACCTACGTTCGGACGACCCACAATCGCCAGTTTGATCGGCAGACTTTGCGGGTCGAAGTCGTCTTCCTCTTCTTCTTCGCCGTTCTCTTCCGCTTCAAATTGCGCCCAGTATTCAGCGTCTTCGTCGACTTCCTCTTGCGGTGCGAGATCTTCCATCCACGGCAGCAGCACATGCTCCAGCAGACTTAATACGCCACGACCGTGAGACGCGGCGATCGGGTAGATTTCACCTAAACCAAGCGAGTAGAAATCAACCACTGCCTGATCGGGATCCAGACCGTCAGTTTTGTTTGCCACCAGGAAGGTCGGTTTTTCACGGGAGCGCAGATGTTTGGCAATCGCTTCATCTGCCGGCATCAGGCCCGCGCGCGCATCCACCATAAACAGTACGACGTCCGCTTCTTCAATCGCCAGCAGCGACTGTTCCGCCATGCGGGTTTCTACACCGTCTTCTGTGCCATCAATCCCGCCGGTATCAATACAGATAAACTCACGGCCTTCAATTTCCGCACGACCGTACTTACGGTCACGAGTCAGACCCGGGAAATCCGCAACCAGCGCATCTCGGGTGCGAGTTAGACGGTTAAATAACGTGGATTTTCCTACGTTAGGGCGCCCGACAAGCGCGACCACAGGTACCATGTTTAAAGCCTCATTTTTATAAATCATCAGACAACGCACGCTATATTCGCGTCGTTGTTAAAAACAGGAAAACGGCCCCTGTCCAGGAGCCGTTTTCAAAGTGAACGACAGAGACGATTAACGTGTAATAGAGTACACGGTTCCGTCTTTTGCCTGGATCAGCAGTTTGCCGTCAGCGGCAACCGGTTCAGTCTGGAAACCGGAACTATCAACTTTTTGCTGGGCAACGAAACGACCATCTTCGACGTTAATCCAGTGCAGATAACCTTCACTGTCACCGACCACCAGGTTGCCATTATACAGCACCGGAGAAGTCAGCAGGCGATGCAGCAGATCGCTTTGTGTCCACAGCGTAACGCCGCCATCAATGGTCAACGCCATCACCCGGTCATTTTGATCGACCAGATAGATGCGATTGCCGTCGACGATGAAATCATTCACCGAACCCAGTTCGCGTTTCCACATAATCTGACCACTGCGCAGATCAAGCGCCGTCAGGTTACCATTATAGGCCAGCGCGAAAACAACGCCGTTAACAACGACGGGAGTCGTGTCAACATCGCTCAGACGGTCAATTTCGGTAGAACCGGTCGCCTGGGAAATACGCTGCTGCCAAATCATCTGGCCCTGTTCCATCAGCACTGCGCTGACGCGACCATTATCGCCCCCCACGACGGCCGCACCAAAAGCCGTTGCCGGCGCAGACTCGCCACGCAAAGAGAGCGAAGGCATATCGAGGTTAACTGTCCATTTGACAGCGCCGTCAGCTTCGTTCAGCGCTTGTAACTGACCGTTACTGGTGTGGATTAACACCAGACCGTCGCTGACCACCGGGCGCGAAAGTGCTTCACCCGCGACTTTAGTTTGCCATGCCACAGTACCATCGCTGGTATTCAGCGCGTAAACCTGCGCCTTTTCGCTGCCAATGTAGACATGCCCACCAGACACGGTCACACCGCCAGAAAGTAATGCAGGCTCTTTAGAGAACCAGCCATCTTTCTCGGCCAGGCTGACAGACCAGATTTCTTTGCCATCATCCGCATTCAGCGCTTTTACTAAACCAGCGCGGTCCGCTGCATAGACAACGTTGTCCGCCAGTGCCGGATGAAGATTGGAATAGAAGTTGCCAATGCCGCTACCAACGGAAGTGCTCCACGCCGTGGTCGGCGTAAACTGGTTTTCAACGGTTGGCAATGGGGACATCTTTACCACATCTTCTTCGCTGTTAAACAGCGAACAGCCGCTTAAAAGGGTAACGGAAAGCAGTCCTGGCAGCAGTAATTTACGCAATTGCATCGGGTCCCTCTCAGATGGACAAATTATTAATTTTCATCTGCATCATTTCGCTCAGTGCCGGAGTAACATCGCTTTTCACGCCTGCTTCCCATGCACTACGCGCACCTTGCTTATCACCTTTGCTCAGCAATGCTTCACCACGCAGGTCGGCAACAATGGCAGCCCACCCTTCACCTTTGATGGTATCAAGGGTTTTCAGCGCGGCATCAGCCTGCTTGAGCTGTACCTGAACGCGAGCAAGACGCAGATTTATCACGGCTTTGAGATTTTCATCGCTCGTGTCTGCCAGCCCCTGTTGTAACTGGGCGGCAGCTTTCTCTAGTTCATTTTTGTCAACAAATTGCTGCGCAAGTTCCAAAGAAGCCAGCGCACCATAAGTATTTTTATTTTCAGCAGCAAATTTTTCCGCCGCCGGGATGCTATCCGGTTTGCCTTCGCTCACTGCGGTAACCGCATTTTGATAGGCAAGAGAAGCGGAGCGTGCAGAATCAACCTGATGGCTGTTCCAGTAGCGCCAGCCAATCAGTGCGCCAACGCCCAAAATCACCCCAACAGCCAGTGCTTTGCCATTTTCAGCAAAAAAGCGTTTAACCGCTTCTACCTGGTCGTTTTCGTTCTCGTAAATTTCCACGCTGTCCTTCTCCTTCCTTAACCCAGTAACGTGCGCAAATGCGCGGCTACGCTATCCTGCGCAACTGCCGTTTGCTCACCAGAGCGCAAATCCTTCACTACTGCTGTGCCGTTAGCCACTTCAGACTCACCCAGCACCACAGCAACGCGGGCACCCCATTTATCAGCACGGGCAAACTGTTTCTTAAAGTTGCCGCCGCCGTGGTTGGTCATCAATTTCACGCCCGGTAATTCATCACGCAGACGCTCAGCTAATGCCATAGCCGCAGATTGTGTATCAGCACCTGAAGCCACCAGGTATATATCGACAACAGGATCGGCTTTAAATTCCGGATTAACGGCCTGTACTAACAATACAAGACGTTCGAGGCCCATCGCAAAACCGACAGCCGGTGTTGCACGACCGCCCAGTTGTTCCACAAGACCGTCATAACGACCGCCTGCACACACGGTGCCCTGGGAGCCGAGACTGTTAGTCACCCACTCGAAAACGGTACGGTTGTAGTAATCCAGACCACGCACCAGACGCTGGTTTACGGTGTAAGCGATCCCCGCGCTCTCCAGCAGTTTGCACAGACCGGCAAAATGCTCACGAGATTCCTCGTCCAGATAGTCACCTAATGCCGGAGCGTCGTTGAGAAGCGCCTGCACTTCCGGATTTTTTGAATCCAGCACGCGCAGCGGGTTAGTGTACATGCGGCGTTTGCAGTCTTCGTCCAGCTTTTCTTTATGCTGCTCAAGGAATGCCACCAGCGCATCGCGGTAATTGGCGCGTGCTTCCAGCGAACCGATAGAGTTCAGCTCAAGAGTTACGTGCTCGGAAATACCCAGCGCGCGCCACCAGCGGGCAGTGAGCATAATCAGTTCAGCGTCGATATCCGGACCTTGCAGACCGAAAACTTCGCAGCCCAACTGATGGAACTGACGATAACGCCCTTTCTGCGGACGCTCGTGACGGAACATCGGCCCGATATACCACAGACGCTGTTCCTGATTGTACAGAAGACCATGCTCGATGCCGGCGCGTACACAGCCCGCCGTCCCTTCAGGGCGCAGAGTCAGGCTGTCGCCATTGCGATCCTCAAAGGTGTACATCTCTTTTTCAACCACGTCGGTGACTTCACCAATCGCACGTTTGAATAGCGGGGTCTGCTCTACAATCGGCAAGCGGATTTCACTGTAACCGTAGCTGCCGAGCACGTTTTTCAGTGTGCCTTCAATGCGCTGCCAGATGGCCGTTTCGCCAGGCAGGTAATCGTTCATGCCGCGAATGGCTTGAATGTTTTTTGCCACGTTTATTCTCTTTCTGAATATAAAAATGAACCCTCAACGCTTCCCTCAATGTTTGGGGAGCCATGCGGGTTCAATCATACACGGGAAGCGAGGCGCTTCCCATCACGTTATTATTTTTCGACCTGCTGAACGTCAATTCGACGCGCTTCGTCCAGCTGACTGGCTTTCGCACGAATGCGTGCTTCCAGCTGGTCGATCATATCGTTGTTGTCCAGACGGTCTTTGCGCACGCCATCTTCATAGAGGCCGCTTTTCTTGTTGCCGCCGGTGACGCCGAGTGTAGAAACCAGCGCCTCACCTGGGCCATTCACCACGCAGCCGATAATCGAAACGTCCATCGGAGTGATGATATCTTCCAGGCGTTGCTCCAGCGCGTTAACCGTACCGATAACATCAAACTCCTGACGCGAACAGGTCGGACAGGCGATGAAGTTGATACCTCGCGAACGGATACGCAGCGATTTCAAAATATCGAAACCGACTTTGATCTCTTCGACCGGATCGGCCGCCAGTGATACGCGCAGCGTGTCGCCGATGCCTTCAGACAGCAGCAGACCTAAACCAATGGCGGATTTTACTGCCCCGCTGCGCGCGCCACCCGCTTCGGTGATCCCCAGATGCAGCGGCTGATCGATTTGTTTTGCCAGCAAACGATAAGACTCAACAGCGAGGAAGACGTCAGACGCTTTCACGCTGACTTTGAACTGATCGAAGTTCAGGCGATCGAGATGATCAACATGGCGCATGGCGGATTCCAGCAACGCCTGCGGCGTCGGTTCGCCATACTTTTCTTGCAGATCTTTTTCCAGCGATCCGGCGTTAACGCCAATGCGGATCGGAATGTTTTTATCGCGCGCACAGTCAACTACCATGCGAATACGCTCTTCATTACCGATATTGCCAGGGTTAATACGCAGACAATCGACGCCGTATTCCGCTACTTTCAGTGCAATGCGATAGTCGAAGTGGATGTCAGCCACCAGCGGCACGTTAACCTGCTGTTTGATGAGTTTGAACGCTTCTGCCGCGTCCATCGTCGGTACGGAGACACGGACGATATCAGCGCCAACGCGTTCCAGCGCCTTGATTTGATTGACCGTTGCTTCGACGTCTGTCGTACGCGTATTGGTCATGGACTGTACGGCGATGGGAGCACCATCGCCAATCGGCACATTCCCAACGTAAATACGTGTTGATTTTCTACGTTGAATTGGAGCCTGGTTATGCATGAAAAATCTCCCGCGTTACCCGTCTGTTACTGCGCCGGTGATTGTTCGGCATTGAGGGTCAGACGCGCAACCTGGTTAGTTCTGATAAAACGACTCAGATCGACAGGTTTCCCTTGATACTGGATCTGTACTGCGGCTGGCGCACCAATTTTCAGTTTGTATGGTGCCTGGCCGGTTAAGTTCAAATTACCGTCTTTACGCTGCATACCGCTAAACAATTTTTTACCGGTAGCATCAGTAACCTCCAGCCAGCAATCGGCAGTAAAGTTCATCACCAGCGCATTCGGATCAGCCGCCGGCGTAGTCACGCCTGCCTGATCGGTTGGCAACGGCGCAGCGCCATCTGGCGTTGTTGTTGCCGTTGGTGCCGGGGTCGCGGCGGTATCAACATTTGCCTGCGAAGGCGAAACAACCGCATTCTGTTGCGGATCAACAGCTGGTGCTGGCGCAGTTACGGCAGGTGTTTGCGTGTTGGTTGCGGTAGTATCCACAGACGCTGGCGGCGTGGACGTTGTAGCCGGGTCTGTAGTTGTCGACGTATTTAACGGAACACTCTGCCCCTGCTCGCTATTACTGCTCAGTTCCGCCGAAGATTGATCGGCCATAGTGGTGATCTCTTCCTGCTGAGCTTTGTGGTCTTGCCACCACCAGGCACCGCTCAGGCCGATAACCACAAACAACACCAGCCAGGTGAAGGTCATCAGCCAGCCGTCACGTTTTTTGCGGCGTTTACCGAGGGAAAAACTCTGCATAGGCGCAACTTTTGCAGCCCGTAGTGGAGCCTGCTTTTCCAGCCCTGGCAGCAGTTCTTCTTCTGGAATATGTACCAGACGCGCATAAGAGCGGATATATCCGCGCAGGAATGTTGAAGCAAGATCGGCGGGTGCCTTATCTTCTTCAATGTCGCGTACCGTGGAAACCTTCAGGCAAAGTCGCTCGGCAACGGCCTGCTGACTAAGTCCTAGTTGTTCGCGAGCATTACGCAGGCGAGCGCCGGTAGTAAGTGCTTCATTTTGGTCGTGCGTGGCTTCAGTATTCATTCGCTGCAGGTACGTTTAAATGAGAATTGAGATGCCGGTGAACCATCATGCTCACCCACACCGCGAAACATCCGTTAAGTTAACCGTTATCATACAGTATAAGACCGTCTGTGTGCTCGTGACAAAGCCCACATTCACTAAGGCTAACTTACTGTTGCATCGTTACATACTGCCTTAAAGTCAGCAAAAACGCACCGTTAATATTGACCAGACAATTGCAACTTAATACTTCATTCATAAAACATTACGCCACGGTACATAAAGTAACCGTGGCGTAATGGCTATCAGACCGCTTTAATGTCGATGGCTTCACCCTGCATCCGTTTACGCAGGGTACGTTTCGTACGGTCGATAACATCGCCCGCCAACTGACCACAGGCAGCATCGATATCATCACCACGCGTTTTACGCACAATAGTGGTGAAACCGTAGCTCATCAGCACTTTTGAGAAACGGTCGATACGGCTGTTCGAGCTGCGTCCATACGGCGCACCCGGGAACGGGTTCCACGGGATCAGGTTGATCTTACACGGCGTATCTTTCAGCAGTTCCGCCAGTTGGTGAGCGTGTTCAGTGCCGTCGTTAACGTGGTCAAGCATCACGTATTCAATAGTGACTCGGCCTTGATTGGCGTTGGATTTCTCCAGATAACGGCGCACCGCAGCAAGGAACGTTTCGATATTGTACTTTTTGTTGATCGGCACAATTTCGTCACGAATTTCGTCGTTCGGCGCGTGCAGGGAAATTGCCAGTGCAACGTCGATCATATCGCCCAGTTTATCCAGCGCCGGAACTACACCGGAAGTAGAAAGCGTGACGCGACGTTTAGACAGGCCAAAACCGAAATCATCAAGCATGATTTCCATCGCCGGAACGACGTTGTTCAGGTTGAGCAGCGGCTCGCCCATGCCCATCATCACTACGTTAGTGATTGGGCGCTGACCGGTGACTTTTGCTGCGCCGACGATTTTCGCCGCACGCCACACCTGGCCAATAATTTCCGATACCCGCAGGTTGCGGTTAAAGCCCTGCTGGGCGGTGGAACAGAATTTACACTCCAGCGCACACCCCACCTGCGAAGAGACGCAGAGCGTGGCACGGTCGTCTTCCGGGATATACACCGTTTCGACGCGCTGATCGCCAACGGCGATCGCCCATTTAATGGTGCCGTCGGATGAACGCTGTTCTTCAACCACTTCCGGTGCGCGGATTTCCGCCACCTCTTTCAGTTTGCCGCGCAACACTTTGTTGATGTCGGTCATCTCATCAAAGTTGTCGCAGCAATAGTGATACATCCACTTCATCACCTGATCGGCGCGGAAGGGTTTTTCACCTAAATCTTTAAAAAACTCCCGCATCTGCTGACGGTTGAGATCCAGCAGGTTGATTTTTCCATCTTTCGTGGTGACGTTTTCAGGTGTGACTAATTGTTCAGACATATGCTATTCCGGCCTCGTTATTACACGTTATGGCCCCTGGAGGGTTGAAAAAAGAAACGCCCCGGTGAGCGGCTGCTCGTCCGGGGGCGCTGCATTGTACAAATTCTGGCGCACGGATGCCACGTTTGCACGCGGCATTTACGAAATTATTAACGGGTGCGCGGGCACACTTCGCCTTCGCCAAAGAAATAAGCGATTTCGCGAGCGGCAGATTCGACGGAATCAGAACCGTGGGTACCGTTTTCGGTCAGGCTGTCAGCGTAATCAGCGCGCAGAGTACCAGCCAGTGCGTTTGCCGGATTGGTCGCGCCCAGCAGATCGCGGTGACGCTGAACGGCGTTTTCACCTTCCAGCACGGAAACCACGATCGGGCCAGAGGTCATGAATTCAACCAGACCATCAAAGAACGGTTTTCCATCGTGTTCAGCATAAAAGCCACGTGCCTGTTCAACGGTCAGGTGCAGCATTTTGGTGCCAACAATTTTGAACCCTGCAGCTTCAAAGCGCGCAAAGATATTACCAATGACGTTTTTTGCTACCGCGTTCGGTTTGATGATGGAAAAAGTACGTTCAATAGCCATTTTTACCTCTGTAAATTGTTCTGTTGTTGTCTGTACCAGCGTACGAGATGGCGCGGATTATAATGAGCAACAGGGCCGTTGACTATTGATGAAGGTAACATTTTTTTAAAATAAAATGAGTTTTAGCAACAATCAGGGACAAAACAGACTATTGCATGACAAATTTCACTGTCGCGATTTGCCCCACGTCATCCATCACCAGCAATTGATAATCACCTTTATCCGTCAAATGCAGGGTCACGTTGCGCCCGCGTTCAGTTAACGGTTCGCCATTCAGAAACCACCAGCGTTCACCTGCCCCTCCACTTGATTGCAACGGCAAAGTCGCTTCCGCTGCGCCCGGTAAACGTTTAATAATCGCGCCATCGCGAACGCCTGTCAGCTGCAGCGGGAGCTGGGCATCGTGACCGTATGGCGGGCAACTTGTCGAGGCCGGTGGTAAGCGCACAGCGCGACGTTCTGATGCGGGCAGCCAGGGTTCCAGCGGTAGCGGCCAGACATTTATCATTTCTTGTCGCGCTTGCGGGCAATCAGCGGCAACACGTTTGCCATTTTCATCCAGCCAGATGGGGAAACGAATGCCATTAATGCCTTCCTGCTCCGGCAGTAATAGAGTTGGCGGCTGACTCCCGTCCAGCAGCCAGGTTGCCAGGCGGCGGCGACAGTTACCGTCACCTTCCGGCAAAGACTGTCCGCCCGGCCAGCAGATAACGCCACGAGTGACTGAGTTCGGGCGCGGGTCTTCCGGCAGATTCGCACTGCGCGACAGTAAGATATTATTGACCTGATTCAACAATGGTACGGCACTGGCAAAGCCAAACTGACCAACAACGGGCGTGCCGTCCGGTCTGCCAGTCCAGATCCCAATGACATAGCGAGCGTTAACCCCAATCGCCCAGGCGTCACGATAGCCATAGCTGGTGCCCGTTTTCCATGCCAGTGGGGCGACGCGCGGCAAGGCACTATCCGGCAAGGGTTGCGCTTCATCAGCCATAATCCGGCGAATGATCCACGCCGCCCCCGACGACATTAAAGGCCGTTCAAGCAGCGGATCGTCAGGCTGTAAGCGCAATTTGCCTGCCTTGCCGTGGCGAGCAAACGCGGTATACGCTGCCGCCATATCTTCCAGTTTTGCACCAGCGCCGCCGAGAATGAGTGAAAGATTCGGCGCAGCACCGTTGGGCAAATATAACGGCAATCCAACATTGCGTAACTTTGCCGCAAACCGTTTCGGTCCATAGGCTTCCAGCACCTGCACAGCAGGTAAGTTCAGCGAGCGCACCAGCGCCTCGCTCATGCTGATCGGGCCATGAAAACCGCTATCAAAGTTACCTGGTCGATAATCACCGGTGCGCCGGGGGACGTCTTGCAGCAGTGATGCCGGGTGGATCAAGCCTTCATCCAGCGCCAGACCATAAACAAACGGTTTGAGCACTGATCCTGGCGATCGGATCGAATTGACCATATCAACATGACCAAAGCGTGAATCATCGTTGAGATCAACCGATCCCACCCAGCCGCGAACACGCATATCGGTATGATCAACCACGATCATCGCCAGTGAGCTGCGCGGTGGCAACCGCCCTTTCCAGTTTTGCGCCAGTTCTTCCAGACGTCGTTGAAGACCGGCATCCAACGTAGTAGTGATTTTGTCGCTTTTGCTTTTACCGAGCATCATGCGCGAAAACAGCGGTGCCAGTTGCGGCATTTGTCGGGGGGCCAGCCAGATGGGTTCTTCCCTTGACTCTTTTACCTGCTCACGGGACCACACACCTTGCACGGCCATCCGTTCGAGCACTTTATTACGCGCGGCTTCGGCACGCTCCGGCCAACGATCCGGGCGAAGACGGCTGGGCGCTTGCGGCAAAACCGCCAGCATTGCCGCCTCGGAATAGCTTAAATTCGCAGGCGATTTTCCGAGATAAGCCCAACTTGCCGCACCGATCCCCTGCAACGTACCGCCAAACGGAGCGCGGTTAAGATACAAGGTCAGAATTTCACGCTTAGACAGATGCCATTCCAGTTGCAACGCGCGCCAGAGCTGGCGAATTTTGCCGCCAAATGTTTTGGGGTGAGGATCAAGCAGACGAGCAACCTGCATAGTGAGCGTGCTGCCACCGGAAATAACCCGTCCCGAAGTGAGATCTTGCCATGCTGCGCGCGCCACCGAGAATGGATTCACCCCCGGATGCTTCCAGAACCAGCGATCTTCATAATTGATCAGCGCTTCAAGGTAACGTGGAGAAACATCTTCGATTGTTACCGGATAACGCCAGATGCCGTCAGCATCGGCGAAGCGCCAGAGCGGCGTACCATCCTGCGCCACGACCACTCGTGCGGGATTGACTTCATGCAGCGGTAGAGGCCAGAGTTTATCTGCTCCCCACGCTGCAAGAAAAAGGAGAAAGGGCGCGGCTGCCAACGTTATCCAGCAGCCGCGTTTGGTTAACAAGCGAGGCATTTACGGTCTGACAATCAGCAGATCTTCAGCCGCGCCGGTCGCCCGCCATTGGGGAACATACATTGATTCCACCATCGGTTGCGGTACCTGATACGTTCCCGGCGTCACCGCCCGCGCCAGATACACCAGCGTTACCGGTTGGTATTCATCAACGGCAACCGCCGCCACAAAGCGATCGTCACGGAACTCAATGTGCTTAATGCTCGCCTGCTGCATCTGGTTCAGTAAGTTCTGCACTTCGCCACCACTTTGCTCCAGGCTGGCGCTACCGTTCGCCAGATTCTGGCTTTCCAGTTCCAGACCCGCAGGCAGCAGATCCACGACTAACGCATCCGGCACGCTGTTACTGGCTTTTACCTGCAACCAGACCAGCACCAGATCGCCGCTACGTAACGAGTCCAGCGATTTGCTCTTACCATCAGTACCAAGAATATGACGCTCGATTTGCAGCACATTGTTCGCCGGTAAAGGTGCGGATTGCGGATAACCGCTGGCATCCATACGCAACCATAACGGCTGATCGCCACTGTTTCTCACCTGCAAGGTGGCAAGTTGATCGCTATTCAGATTGCTGTTTAGCGTTTTCTCGCCTGTCAGCGGCTCAGCTGAGAAAGAGGTTTGCGCCTGCCATTTACCCGGTAAATCCTGAATCGTACGGGCAGCCAGGAACAACGCGTTACTTTCCTGCGTCGATAGCCAGCGTTCACCAAACGCCTGCTGCGAAAGTGTGTTCAGCAAAGTGTACTGCTCATCGGGTAGCAGTTTATTTTCTTCCAGCAAGGAGAGCATTAACGCGTTGTCGCGCAGTGGACTACCGTAATCACCCAGCCATATCCGCTCATCACTATTACGCGGCGTTTTCAGCGCCAGCACAATCGCTTCTTCACCACGCGTTGCATCACCCATGGTTTTCAGCGCAACGCCAAGTTGCAGCAGCGGTAAACCAGAAGCGGCATCTGCACGATGCTCCCAGATTTCACGCAGCGCACCCAGTGGTGCTTTTTGCTGACGGGCCAGCACCAGCGCAGCGTAAGACTGAACGGCGAATTTACTGGCTTTGAGATTATCCGCGTACGGGATCGACATCATGCCCGGATCTTGTAAATAGCGCAGCAGACGCTCATTACCCCGGTTAATGGCGTCTGTCGGCACGCTGTAACCCTGTTCGCCTGCGCGGACCAGGAAATCCATCACGTAAGCCGTCAGCCAGTACTCTTCGTCACCGTTTTTATCCCACAGCGCAAAGCCGCCGTTATCACGTTGCATTTGCAGCAAACGGGAAATGCCGATATCGACCGATGCACGGCGTTTCTCATCACTGTCGCCTTTGATGCCCAACGCCTGCAGTTGGGCTGCGTTGGTATAAAGTGACGGAAACAGGCCGCTGGCGGTTTGCTCAAGACAGCCGTACGGATACGCTTTTAACTCTTTGATATAACGTGCGATGTTCAGCGGTGGTTTGCCGCTCAACAACAATTGCCCTTCCAGCGTAACAGGCGAGAAGTTTTGCAATCCATCCGCCGGAATCGCCCATGTCTCACCAGGCTGTAACGCCGTACCGTAATTAACCGTTTGTGCCGGGAACGCCGGACGGACGCCGATTTTCCACTGCTTATGCTGATCGGCAACGGTTTCACCCGGTAACGCTAACCCGCTAATGGTGACCTGAATTTCTCCATCGCCATAACCCGGCAATGCTCGCACCGGGATAAACAGCGTAGTACGCACACCTGGCGCTAATTCAACGGCTGCGGGTGAATCGCTGACCAGTTCAAGCAAACCACTGGCGGTCAGGGCAACGTTCAGTTTTTGCGGTTTATCGGTAAGATTAGTGATATCCAGCGTCAGACGCGAGGTATCGCCACTCGCCATAAAGCGCGGCATGTTCAGTTCAGCAATCACCGGTGCGGCAACTATCACTTTACTTTCGTTGCTACCGAAGTCATCTGCCGTCCAGGCTTGCGCCATGACGCGCAATTCACCGTTAAAATCGCCAATCGGCAGTGTAACCGAGCCTTCGCCCTGTTCGTTGAGCGTTACCGGCAGCGCCTGCTGCGCGACAATATTGACGTGATTGACCGGCGGTTTACCACCACGTTTCAGCTCATCACCATCGCCACCGAAACGCAGAGCTGCCAGACGCCCCTGACCTTCAATAACCTGACCGTAAATATCGTAAATGTCTGCGCCATAGCGTTTCTGACCAAAGAACGCCTGCCACGGATCTGGCGTGACGTAGTCAGTAATATTCAGCACACCACTATCAACGGCAGACACCAGCACATTCACCTGTTTAGGCTTCTCGCCATTTTTAGTGCTGGCTTTAATTTTCACGGTTAATGGTTGATTGGGACGCATTTTTGCTGGTGTTTCCAGCGCCAGATCGAGGCGACGGTTTTCATCACCAAGCGGCAGATGCAACACACCAACCGCGCGTTTTGGCGTCGCGGAGCGAGATTTATCGCCAGGACGCACCACCAGCGTACTCAAATAAAGATCATGACGATTCCAGGTTTTATCGACCGGAATCGTCAGATCCAGCCCTTGAGCCGGAACATCAATCTCTTGCCACCACAGCGGCCCTTCACTGGACTCGACCATCGCATAACCTTTACCCGCCGTTGGCGCGGCAATATGCAACTTAATGGTATCGCCAGGGCGATAACTGGCTTTATCCAGTTTCAGCGTGACACGGTCGGGTCGCACGGCACCGCTCCCGTCGCTGTTGTCCTGCCAGCTATAGCCAGCCCAGAAACGAACACTACTGACCGCTTCATTCGGCGCTTTGACTTCCAGACGATAAGCACCCCACTCTACCGGAAAACTGACCTTGCCGGTTTCGTCCGCTTTCAGATCCAGAGTTTGTTCATTTTCGATCAGATCTTTTTGATCAAACTGTGACTGCCAGCCTTCATCTTCTGACCAGTTCCAGTAGTAATCGCGGCGTTCGCGAATCAGGCGCACCTGCAAGCCCGACACGGCTTTTTTCACGCCTTGCGCATCGCTATAAACGATGTCAAAAGCGGCGTTACTGCCTTCATCAACAATGGGCTGTTTCACCGTGCTGTCAGTACGATAATCGTAAACCGATTTCGAGGCGAACTGCGGACGGATCCCCGGCAATGCATCGGCAGGCCAGATAGCCTGCTCAGCGCGGCGCGTCACCGGGCGACCGCCCGATTCCAGCAAACTACCCTGGAAAATAACCTGTAATGGGGAATGCGTTTCCTTCCACTGGCTTTCTGTAGAAACTTCGCCGCGCCCTTTATCATCCAGCGTCAACTGAACTTCATCCAGCGTGCGGGAAAGGTTTTCGGCAGCTATATCGCCGAATTCAAAACCAGGTAAGGCTGACACAGCCTCACGCAGTGGGCGCAGGAAAAGTTGCCCTTGCAAAGTATTACCATTAGCAGGCGCACCGTACAGGTAGTATCCCACCACGGAGAATTTCACTTCATCATTCGGCGTAAGCGGGGTTTTCTCACCGGTCAGATTCAGCGCCATACGCTCTGGCATAAAATCTTCGACGTGGAAATCCCACATCCGATACTGGTTATCGCCCGTGTTAGCGCGAATATGCCACATACCGGTTGCCGCATTGCTATCGAGTGGCCAGGTTAAGTGGTAGAGGCCATTCTCCGGCTGACTAACGACGCTCCTGAGAACCTGCCCGTCGGGTTTAATCACGTCTAACTTGATGGGTTGATCGGGCAACGCTTTACCGTCTGCATCACGCAGCAAACCATTGAGGATTACCGTTTCACCCGGGCGATAAAGATCGCGCGGGCCAAACATGAAAAACTGTTTGCTATAGCCTGGCGCGCCAGCAATGTTAAATTCTGCTAAGTCCAGCGCCGGAAGTTTTAAATCGAGTAGCGTTGTCTGACCGTCTTTACGCGCCAACAGTAATGCCGCGTTTTTATCATTTTCCAGCTGCACATGCCCCTGAGCGTCACTGGTTGCCTGAGTCAGAGTCTGCCCTTTCTCATTTAATAAAGAGACTTCAATTCCTTGCTGGGCCGCGCCGTTTTCCAGACTTTGGGTAAAGATATCCAGACGATTGTGATAACGGTGAGCTGAAACGCCGATATCACTTAACGTAAACAGCGTCGCGGGATTACTGTAATCGTAACGTCCAGCCTGATTCATCACAGCCAGATACACGCCCGCCTGCTGAAGCGGTTTGATATCGCCCAGCGGCAGCAATAATTTTTCACGGGTGTTACGCGCAGGATTGAGATCAAACCGTCCGGTGTAGACCAGATCCGCCATCTGCAGCAGTTTGTCTGACTGCCAGTTCGCCAGCGAATTGCGGTATTCCCATTGGCTAATGAATGCTGGCAGAGATTCTGGCTTAACGCGAAAGAAGTTAACATCGACATTATTAACGTTGAGCGCCATTACCGGCAGCCCTTCAACGACTTTACCAGGCAGCAGCGAACCACGGCTGGCAAAACCGACGCTGGGTTGGATGTCGCGGGTAGTTATAGTTTTTTCGTAATCTTTACTGAAGGTTGCGTTGTTGAGTGCTTTGACCTCCTTGCCAATAGTAACGATCAAATCACGTTTCGGTTCGAGGTGGCGTAAACGCAGCTCTTTAAGATTATCTGACAGCTCCCAGGCACCATCCACTTTGCCGCTTTTTTTATCGACGACATGAATAACGCGTGAGAAATCCTGATCCGGGTCGAGAGGGATGGAGAACGTCAGCACCAGCGTGGCTGCACCATCAAGTTGGACTTCAGAGAGATCCAGCAATGTCAGCGCCTTACCGGCACTCTGTTGTGCCAGTTTTTGTCGCTCTGGCGCGGAGAGTTTTGCTGAACTCGCGTTTTCTGAAGAGGCCGCTTTAGTAACTTCAGAAGGCGCATCTTTTTTCACCGCTGTTGGCGCGTTATCGTTGTTGTCGCACCCTGCCAGCGCCAGCATTAGCATGCAGGCGGCTACGCGTAACTTTTTCATTTTTCATCCCTGCCACAATGGCCCGTTAGCAACGTCGAATAATTATTATGCGTGAGAATTTACGTTATGTAATTCAGTATCACGCCCATACAATCCGAATTTTAGTGAGAATTGTGGCTCAGACAGCCAAATCAGCCTCTTTTGCTTGTCGCTTTTCACTAAACATCCGACAATTTAGCCTAACCCCGGCAAAAATGGAGATGCCTATGTCCACGACATGGTTTGTAGGAGCCGACTGGCTCGCCGAACATATTGATGACCCGGAAATTCAGATTATCGATGCCCGCATGGCGTCGCCTGGACAGGAGGATCGTAACGTTGCTCAGGAGTATCTGAATGGACATATTCCCGGCGCAGTGTTTTTTGATATCGAAGCGCTTTCTGATCACACTTCCCCGCTTCCGCACATGCTGCCGCGCCCGGAAACGTTCGCCGTGGCGATGCGTGAATTAGGCGTTAACCAGGATAAGCACCTGATTGTCTATGACGAAGGTAATCTTTTCTCAGCCCCACGAGCATGGTGGATGCTGCGCACCTTTGGTGTAGAGAAAGTGTCGATTCTGGGGGGTGGACTTGCAGGCTGGCAGCGCGATGATCTGCTGTTAGAAGAAGGTGCAGTAGAGCTGCCGGAAGGAGAGTTTAACGCCGCGTTTAATCCTGAAGCCGTGGTGAAAGTAACCGATGTATTATTGGCAAGCCATGAAAATACGGCGCAAATTATTGATGCCCGCCCGGCTGCACGTTTTAACGCAGAAGTTGATGAACCTCGCCCAGGTTTACGTCGCGGACATATTCCCGGAGCACTGAATGTTCCGTGGACGGAACTGGTGCGCGAAGGCGAACTAAAAACGACCGATGAACTGGATGCGATATTTTTTGGTCGCGGCGTCAGCTACGACAAACCAATTATCGTCAGCTGCGGCTCTGGTGTAACGGCAGCCGTGGTTTTGTTAGCACTCGCGACGCTGGATGTGCCAAACGTGAAACTGTACGACGGCGCATGGAGTGAATGGGGCGCGCGGGCAGATTTACCGGTTGAGCCAGTGAAATAAGTATTTTACAGGCAATAAAAAACCGCCGAATTTGGCGGTTTTTTATTGCTAGTCTGGTTCGCGGCCTTTCCAGCAGGTTGACTTGTGTTACATGAGCAACGCAGGTGCTTCACAGCAAAACAATACTCACCAGTAACTCTCTTTTTGTCAAGCAAAAGAGAGTAATTATTGTTTATTTAGCGTATTATCGACACCGGCCCTTTCCGCCGTGTTCGGTAATAAAATAACCTGGCTTATTAGTCCGAATTCAGACAAATATAAACAAATCCTGCTCAAAATTAAAAATTCTAACCGGTAAAAGATATTACTTAAACATGTAAATTCACTTTCCTTTAAAAAACAAAAAACCGCCAAAATCAGGCGGTTTTTTGTTGCTGGTCCGGTTCGCGGCCTTTCCAGCAGGTTGTATTACCGTAGTAATGCAAGCGCGTCTCAGCGGAGACAATACTCGCCAGTAACTCTCTTTTTGTCAAGCAAAAGAGAGTTATTATTGTTCTGTTAGTGTATTATCCACTGCGGCCCTTTCCGCCGTCTCGCAAACGGGCGCTGGCTTTAGGAAAGGATGTTCCGTGGCCGTAAATGCAGGTGTTTCACAGCGCTTGCTATCGCGGCAATATCGCCAGTGGTGCTGTCGTGATGCGGTCTTCGCATGGACCGCACAATGAAGATACGGTGCTTTTGTATCGTACTTATTGTTTCTGGTGCGCTGTTAACCGAGGTAAATAATAACCGGAGTCTCTCCGGCGACAATTTACTGGTGGTTAACAACCTTCAGAGCAGCAAGTAAGCCCGAATGCCGCCCTTTGGGCGGCATATTTTAGATTATCCGATTCTGTTTAAAGTCACGCAAAAAACCACCCCAGCGACGTTCATAGAATGGCGCAATATGTTCGGTAATAAAGTGGCTAATTCCTTTTTCCCCTTTTTTCACCTGACAAATATCGATTGGTTCATCGCCAGGTAATGTATCGGTCGCTACACTTCCCGTCGCCTGAATAATTTCTTCGATATCACCATCGGCTTCAATGCCAATAAGTAAATTAGGCTGTGCCTCTTCGTTCTCTTTAATTGAACAAATAAAAGCACGCTTCACCGGCTTAATGGTTTTAAATAAGGTGGTGAGTGAATCAATCATTTGTGCTGGCGGCTCTGCGACTTCCGATAATATCAGCGATTCACCGCCTTCCAGGATTTCCTGGCTGCTCAGCGGATTTCCCTCTTCACCAATCAACAAACTGATTTCACGCGGCATAAATTCTTTACCGGTTGGCAGTTTGGCATTAAGGAAGAGCGTTTCGCCAAGTGTCATCTCAAACAGCGTGCGAACGGGCATTACGACAAATGCCTGTTCGTCTTCAACCGCCTGTTGAAGTGCTTCTAACGAGGTGAAAAAAGGAATGACGCTGGTGCCGTCTTCTTTTTCCCAGTGCTGTAAATCAAGCGCGCTATCTTCAACCACAGCCTCGCCCTGCGCCGCCGTACCAGGCACCCAGACGGTGGATTCCAGTAGAGTACGGAAAAAGGCCGGGCGGTGCGCCGGTTCAGTTGCTGCTTTTTCCAGCAGGTCTTCAAGTTCGTTTTTTGTTTCGGACATAAGAACCACAATTCATTCAACGTTCGGGGCGCAAATGCCTGATGCGCTACGTTTATCAGGCCTACAAGGGATTCGCAATTTGTTGAATTTGCAGAATTTGTAGGCCGGATAAGGCGTTTACGCCGCATCCGGCATATTAGTTTACGCCGTTAACAGATTAGCTATCGTGCGCACACCAAGTCCCGTAGCGCCCGCAGACCACTGTTCAACCGGCGCTTTACGGTAAGTCGCCGAGCAGTCGATATGCAGCCAGCCTTGCTGATAGTTCTCAACAAAGTGCGACAGGAAGCCCGCCGCCGTGCTCGCGCCTGCCGGATACGCCGCGCTTCCGGTATTGTTCAGTTCGGCAAAGTTAGACGGCAGCTGGCTGCGGTGGAACTCCGCCAGCGGCAGACGCCAGAACGGTTCGTTCTCCTGCGCGGCACTCGCCAGCAAGCGACCGGCCAGCGCATCGTCAAAACTGAACAGCGCGTGATAATCATTACCCAGCGCAGTTTTCGCCGCCCCGGTGAGGGTCGCCGCATCAATGATCATTTCCGGTTTCTGCGCACTGGCATCAATCAGACCATCGGCAAGCACCAGACGCCCTTCGGCATCAGTGTTCATCACTTCAACTTTTTTACCGTTGCGATAGGTGATGATATCGCCCAGCTTGAACGCATTGCCGCTAATCAGGTTATCCGCACAGCAGAGGAACAGCTTCACGCGCTTGTTCAGTCCGCGCGTAATGGCAAATGCCAGCGCCCCGGTAACCGTTGCCGCGCCGCCCATGTCCGACTTCATCGAGTCCATAAACGCAGTCTGTTTGATGCTGTAGCCGCCGGAGTCAAAAGTGATACCTTTACCTACCAGGCACGCGTACACTGGCGCTTCTTTATCGCCAGTTGGGTTGTAATCCAGCGCCAGCAATACCGGAGAACGTTCTGAACCGCGTCCGACGGTGTGCAGCCCCATATAACCTTGCTCACGCAGATCTTCGCCTTTGGTGATCCGATAAGTCACACGATCGCCCGCGACGTTGCTGATCAGATCAACAGCACGCTGTGCCAGTTGCGATGGTCCCAATTCTTCTGCCGGTGCGTTGATGGTGTCACGCACCCAGTCGATGATCATCAGGCGGTTATCCAGTTCCTGGCGCTGGGCATCGTCCAGATCCGGCCACTCCACTTTACGCGTGCCTTTCGGGGCTTTGTAACCTTGCCAGAATGCCCAGCAGCGATCCGCATCCCAACCTTCACCGCTTAACTGAACATGCTTGATGCCCAGACCGTCAATCTTGCGGGCCGCACGCTGGATCAGCCCCAGATCGTCTGCCCCGTTCAAATGCAGGGTAATGCCATCATTATTAATGCTGTAAGTTGCTTTTTCTCCCCAGCGCGCGTCGGCAGGTTGGGTAGAGAGGGTAATCTTCATCGCTTCTGTCATTTTAGTTATCCTTCTTTGTAAAAGGGCCGCCAGTTGGCAGCCCCAGGATTTTTCCGCTAAATGATTCGCGTTGCAGGAAGGCGGCAAGTGAGTGAAGCCCCAGGAGCATAGATAACTATGTGACTGGGGTGAACGAGCGCAGCCAACGCATCTGCGGCGTGAAGCATGACGCGGAAATTATTCGGCCTCGTCCAGCCAGACTAACAAAATCGCTTCGAGGATTTTCTCGTTGGATGCCTGCGGGTCGTCGTCGAAATCTTCCAGATCGCAAATCCACTGATGCATATCGGTGAATCGAACCGTTTTCGGATCAAGATCGGGATACGCATCGTACAGTGCTTCGCCAATTTCGCGGCTATCGGTCCACTTAAGTCCCATACTAACCTCTGTTAATGCTCACGCGCATGGTTGATAGTGTAACGCGGGATTTCGACTACTAAATCTTCGTCGGTAACGCGCGCCTGGCAGCTTAAACGGCTTTCCGGCTCCAGTCCCCAGGCTTTGTCCAGCATGTCGTCTTCCTGCTCTGAGCTTTCCGGCAGTGAGTCAAAACCTTCACGAACGATGCAGTGGCAGGTGGTGCAAGCACAGGATTTTTCACAGGCGTGTTCAATCTCGATACCGTTACGCAGAGCTGCGTCGAGAATGGTTTCACCGCTATTAGCTTCCAGAACAGCGCCATCAGGGCAGAGATCCTGATGAGGCAAAATAACAATCTTTGGCATATTAAACCTCGTCCACGGAATGGCCTTTCAGCGCACGACGAACCGACTGGTCCATGCGGCGAGCGGCGAAATCCTGGGTTTGTTTGTCTACGTTTTTAATCGCTTGTTCGATGGCGTCAACATCATCGCCCTGCGCCACTTCACTCAGGTGAGCGGCAGCATCGTCAATGACCTGACGTTCTGCGGCGCTTAACAGCGCGGCATCAGCAGCCAGCGCGCCGTGCAGACTTTCCAGCACACGCGCCGCTTCTACTTTTTGTTCTGCCAGCATTCGGGCTTTTACGTCCTGCTCGGCATAGCTCATTGAGTCTTTGATCATCGAAGCGATTTCGCTATCGGTCAGACCGTAAGACGGTTTGACCTGAATAGACGCCTCAACGCCGGTGGATTTCTCCATCGCCGTCACGCTCAAAAGACCGTCGGCATCGACCTGGAACGTCACGCGAATATGCGCACCGCCAGCCGGTAGCGCCGGAATACCACGCAGCGCAAAACGCGCCAGTGAGCGGCAGTCCTGCACCAGTTCGCGCTCACCCTGCATTACATGGATAGACATCGCCGTCTGACCATCTTTAAAGGTGGTGAAATCCTGAGCGCGGGCCACCGGAATAGTGGTATTACGCGGAATCACTTTCTCCACCAGGCCGCCCATCGTTTCGAGGCCCAGCGACAGTGGGATCACATCAAGCAACAGCATTTCGCTGTCTGGCTTGTTACCCACCAGAATATCCGCCTGAATCGCCGCGCCAATAGCGACGACTTTATCCGGGTCGATGGAAGTCAGCGGTGGACGACCGAAAAATTCGCCTACCCGTTCACGCACCAGCGGCACGCGAGTAGAACCGCCCACCATCACCACTTCCAGCACTTCATCAGCTTCTACACCCGCGTCTTTCAGCGCGCGACGACAAGCCAGTAAGGTTCGTTTTACCAGTGGCGCGATCAGTTCATTGAATTGTTCACGGCTGATTTCGCCCTGCCAGCCCGCAACGTTAACGGTCACGGAGTCCGCATCGCTCAGCGCGATTTTGGCTGCAATGGCGGCATCCAGCAGTTCACGCTGAACGCGGTTATCGCTACGATCAGGAATGCCCGCCTGCTCGCGAATGTAATCCGCCAGCAGATGGTCGAAATCATCGCCGCCGAGCGCGGAATCACCGCCGGTTGCCAGCACTTCAAACACGCCGCGACTTAAGCGCAGAATGGAAATATCAAACGTCCCGCCACCGAGGTCATAAACGGCGATCACGCCTTCCTGACCGGAATCCAGCCCGTAGGCGATAGCCGCAGCGGTCGGTTCGTTAAGTAAGCGCAGGACGTGAAGGCCCGCCAGACGCGCCGCGTCTTTGGTGCCCTGACGCTGGGCATCGTCAAAGTACGCCGGAACGGTGATAACTACACCATCCAGCTCGCCTGCCAGGGCTTCAGTTGCCCGCGCCGCCAGTGCTTTGAGGATGTCCGCAGAAACGCGCACCGGGTTCAGCAGCCCCGCCGCCGTTTCAATCATCGGCAGGCCGTTTTCGCTGGCCTGGAATTGATAAGGCAGATGCGGATAGCGTTGCTGGATATCAGCCAGCGAGCGTCCCATCAGGCGTTTAACAGAACTAATTGTGTTGGCGGTATCGAGCGCTGCATTAGTACGCGCGTCATAACCCACCGAATGCCCTTGCTGTTGATAGTGAACAACAGATGGCAGCAGGTGACGGCCTTCATGATCGGCTAACGTTTCGGCCTGACCGCTGCGCACTGTCGCCACCAGCGAGTTGGTTGTGCCCAGGTCAATACCGGCCGCCAGACGACGCTGATGCGGCGCAGCACTCAAACCAGGTTCACTAATTTGTAATAAGGCCATGTTTAGCTTCCAGAAATTAAAAATCGAGCAGTTTTTCTTCGAGTTGTTCGGCACTGCTTCGCAGTTTATCGAGAAAACGCAGCTTACGCACGGTATCCGCCGCCGCGTCCCACGTCTCGTTGTCTAACTGTTCAACCATCAACTGATGGCGGGTATCAAACATCTTTTTCACACGTTTGATAAAGCTTTCCAGCCGCGCTTCATCTTTCGCCTGTTCGATCTCGTCCAGCTCTTCGCGCAGCTCCAACTGTTCCATCAGGAACGCGGTGTCGCGCACAGTATGCTGCTCGCTGGCGAGATCAAAGCCGTGCAAAGAAAGCAAATATTCCGCGCGCATTAACGGATGACGCAGCGTTTGCCAGGCCTGGTTAATGGTTGCAGATTGCTGTACGGCGGCGAGTTGTTCCGCCTGGCTTCCGCTGGCGAATTTATCAGGATGATACTGACGTTGTAGATCCTGAAAACGCAGGCTCAGCGCCTGGGTATCGAGTTGATAACGGGCAGGCAAGCCAAAGAGGGTGAAGTAATCCATAACATTCTCAGGGCTGCGATCCGCCGCGATAACGGCGAATCAGGTAAAACAAACCCCACGCGCAGGCGACCACGGTGGGGTTATCGGTATGCGCATCAAACGTGGAAGCTTTCGCCGCAACCACACTCATCTTTGACGTTCGGGTTGGTGAATTTAAACCCTTCGTTCAGGCCTTCTTTTACGAAGTCCAGCTGCGTACCGTCCAGAAATTGCAGGCTTTTGCCATCGACCACGACTTTCACGCCTTTGTCTTCAAACACGATGTCTTCCGGCGTCGGTTCGTCAACAAATTCCAGTACATAAGCCATACCTGAACATCCGGAGGTTCTCACGCCCAGACGCAGGCCAAACCCTTTGCCGCGGTTAGCCAGAAAGGTATTTACTCGCGCTGCTGCACTGTCGCTCAGTGTAATCGACATAACCAAACCTCAACTCTTATTTTGCTTCACGTTTGCTTTTATAGTCCGCAATGGCGGCTTTGATCGCATCTTCTGCCAGAATAGAACAGTGAATTTTCACCGGCGGCAGTTCAAGTTCTTCAGCAATATCGGTATTTTTGATCGCCTGCGCTTCGTCGAGAGACTTCCCTTTCACCCATTCGGTGACCAGGGAGCTGGAAGCGATAGCAGAACCGCAGCCGTAAGTTTTAAAACGCGCGTCTTCAATGATACCTTCATCGTTGACTTTAATCTGCAACTTCATCACGTCGCCACAGGCCGGTGCCCCCACCATGCCGCTGCCGACGTTCTCGTCGTTGTTGTCAAAGGAACCCACGTTACGCGGATTCTCGTAATGGTCGATAACTTTTTCGCTGTAAGCCATTATAAATTCTCCTGATTCCGATACCGATTAATGATGAGCCCATTCGATGCTGTTCAGATCCACGCCCTGCTTGTACATTTCCCACAGCGGAGAAAGGTCACGCAGACGACCGATGGATTTACGAACTAACTCGATGGTGTAGTCGATCTCTTCTTCAGTAGTAAAACGACCTAAAGAGAAACGGATAGAGCTATGTGCCAGCTCGTCGTTCAGCCCCAGCGCGCGCAGCACGTAGGACGGTTCGAGGCTTGCTGACGTACAGGCGGAACCTGAAGAAACTGCGAGGTCTTTCAGCGCCATAATCAGCGACTCACCTTCAACGTAGTTGAAGCTGACGTTGAGAATGTTCGGCGCACCGTGTTCCAGGTCACCGTTCAGGTAAACTTCTTCGATATCTTTGATGCCGTTCCACAGACGGTTACGCAGGCCGCGCAGACGTTCCATCTCGGTCGCCATCTCTTCTTTTGCGATGCGATAGGCCTCGCCCATTCCGACGATCTGGTGAACAGGCAGAGTGCCGGAACGCATACCGCGCTCGTGACCGCCGCCGTGCATTTGCGCTTCGATGCGTACGCGCGGTTTACGACGTACATACAGCGCACCGATACCTTTCGGGCCATAGATTTTGTGACCGGAGAAAGACATCAGGTCAACTTTCAACTGGCTCAGGTCGATAGGCAGTTTGCCCACGCTCTGGGTTGCATCAACGTGATAGATAATGCCACGAGCACGGCACATTTCGCCGATAGCCGCGATATCCTGCACCACGCCGATTTCGTTATTTACGTGCATGATGGAAACAAGGATGGTGTCGTCACGCATCGCTGCTTCAAGTTCTTTCAGGTCGATAATGCCGTTACGCTGCGGTGCCAGGTAGGTGACTTCAAAACCTTCGCGCTCCAGCTGACGGCAGGTATCCAGTACCGCTTTGTGTTCAGTTTTGCTGGTGATGATGTGCTTGCCTTTTTTCTGATAAAAGTTGGCTGCACCTTTGATCGCCAGGTTGTCAGATTCGGTTGCACCAGAGGTAAAGACGATTTCACGCGGATCAGCGCCGACCAGATCGGCAATCTGATTACGGGCGATATCTACCGCTTCTTCAGCCTGCCAGCCGAAACGGTGAGAACGGGAGGCCGGGTTACCAAAGGTTCCGTCCATCGTCATAAACTGCATCATTTTCTCGGCAACACGCGGGTCCACCGGCGTGGTTGCGGAGTAGTCGAGATAAATCGGTAATTTCATTGCTCTATAAACTCCGTACATCACTCAATGCAAGGAATCAGGCTACCGGCTGGATGTACGACCGTGTTTACGGAGCGCGATACGCCCCGGCCTGATTCTAATATCTTGTTATCTTTAACCTAACTGTTTCGGGTTTCAGCAAGTTGACAAACTTACGAATCTCCGGGAGCTTACATAAGTAAGTGACCGGAGTGAGTATGTGCAGTCAACGCAGATGCAACACGAAACAGAACGGTTAAATTAAGCGCGTAACTTAACGTCGATCGCGTCTTGTATGCGGGTGCGTGGCGCGTCGTGAGTATGCTGACGACCAGACACATCCAGCACTTCCTGGTTATTAACCAGTTCGCCTAAAGTAATGTTGTTGAGAAAACCGGTGAGACGGTCGCTCAAATCACGCCACAGCGCGTGGGTCAGGCATTTATCGCCGCCCTGGCAGCCGCCTTTACCCTGACAACGGGTGGCATCTACAGATTCGTCAACGGCGCTAATCACTTCGCCAACGGCGATGCTGCTGGCATCTTTGCCTAACAGATAACCACCGCCTGGTCCACGTACGCTGGAAACCAGACCATTTTTACGCAGACGGGAAAACAGTTGTTCCAGATAAGAAAGGGAAATTCCCTGACGTTCGGAAATATCAGCCAACGGTACCGGGCCCGCTTCAGAGTTGAGCGCAACGTCAAGCATTGCGGTCACGGCATAGCGCCCTTTAGATGTCAGTCTCATGTCTTACTTCACCTCAAACTCGCCCCTGCCCGGGGTTTTTTATTGTAAAAGTGGGGGTATTGCATAGCAGGGTCAAGTCTGACATTCCCGAGTAAATTGGTCAACTATTTACTTGACTGATTTAGTCGGGTATTTAACCTTCAGTGCCATTTTTTTATCGTGGCGTTTGTACCTGTTGTCGGATGCGGCGTGAACGCCATATCCGCCCTGGGGTTCTGTACACTGTAGGCCTGATAAGACGCATTACGCGTCGCATCAGGCAACGGCTGTCGGATGCGGCGTGAACGCCTTATCCGACCTACGGTTCTGTTCACTGTAGGCCTGATAAGACGCATTACGCGTCGCATCAGGCAACGGCTGTCGGATGCGGCGTGAACGCCTTATCCGACCTACGGTTCTGTTCACTGTAGGCCTGATAAGACGCATTACGCGTCGCATCAGGCAACGGCTGT